>Ga0209536_100000177_pt1 | contig 98124 bp, 82 predicted proteins | sample DeeMarSeWOR28_12_FD_187461 | JGI IMG/M metagenome (GOLD analysis project Ga0209536, IMG submission 187461) | Marine sediment microbial communities from White Oak River estuary, North Carolina - WOR-2-8_12 (SPAdes) (version 2) | ecosystem: Environmental > Aquatic > Marine > Intertidal zone >... | reverse complement strand
ATATTAATAGCTTTTTGTCATTTTATTATAATTTTTAATTTTATTCATATATATTTTATGTAAGACTTTTGTTCATATGATAGTATTATGAACACTTTATATGCAAAGTCAAAATTTTGAAAAGTTATATAATCCGAACCGTTCATGCGGATAATATAGTTTGCCCCGGCGGTTTGACTGAACTGCAAGGTCACATCGGCGGCATTTCCTGTCTGTGCCTGAAAACTCACCCTGTTGCTGCCGCTAACGCCATTAATTGTGCCGATTTCGAACTGTTCATCATAAACACCAGTGAGGACATTAAATACGACACTCCCGCTCACCCCCTGGCTGTTAAGCGCAGAGACGGCATCGGTGAAACTGGCATATGTTCCACCGGAACCAATCGTGAAAGTTCCCGAGAGCTGGGCATAAAGATTCCCTGAAATAAGAAAAATGAGGATTCCTGCCAGAACCAGAAAGCGTGATTTTTTCGATATAACCCTGCAGTACATAATTTTCTCCCTAAATTTTTATAAAGTTTATTTATTTTTCTATTTCTATTAAGATATAGCTGCATTAAAATAAATTAATTGTACCATGTATTTATGCTCACATGCCAGACCAAGAGGTGCTCGGTATATAGTCATTCTGCCAGTTTTTTTACTCAAAATTCCAATCAGACAGGCTAAAAAATGGTGATAATTTATAAATATTTTTCTAGCTCCACCTGGCAGGTATTCATTTATGAGGTTGACTGGGAATGCTTTTCATGCGGCAGATTAGGCATAAGGTGAATCCGGCGTAAAAATCCGAACATATCCCACATATTTATCCCCCTCCAGATCAAGTTATCCTTCAATTCCAACAACCAGACACCCTGCACCGAAAATCGTTTAAACGACGGTGGGATCTTAAGGATTATTCCTGAATGAAGACCGTTGGCGGTCCAAAATACAACTATCTGATTTCCTTCAACTAAAAGTTTATCAACCGAAAAATGCACCTCGGTAAACGCGGAAAAAAAATCATTGATATACTGATTAAGATCTTTCTTCCCAATCGATGATTTGGCAAAGGTGATATCCTTGCCGAGAAAATCATCAGAAAAAAAACCTGGGATTTTGGTGATATCATTCCGGTTGCAGGCATCGATTAAATCCATAATTTGATCTTCGCTATATTTTCTTTCCATCCAGGCGTTCTTTCCCTAATCGAGCAACCCTACATTAGCGCTTATTTTTATCCATTTTCAAGATCAGGAAATGATCAGATTATGTTCATTTATGTAGATAAAATGCCCGATTGGTGTCCGTCTTATATCAAATGGAAGGCGTACGGCGGTTGATGTACATTAATGACAAGCCTAATTATCCGTTTCAATAATCCTGTGCGGAAGGATTAATGGCTGAATAGCAGGAAAGTCATAAAAGCCAGGGGTAATCGAATAATTATGATTAATCCCGGTATTGTATCGAATCCGGAAGCCGCAGCTCAGGTCTGGTTGAGTTCCTTTTGCCAGAGGATATCGGTCAATCTGTTAATTCCGTTTTTTAGATGTCTCCGGTAGGTACTGAAGGGTATACCAAGATCTTCGGAGGCCTTTTCCTGGCTGCGGGCGGATTTTAAATAGGTCTTATCGAGTGCGCGGAAATATTTTTCATCACGGGGGAAATCCTTCAGAAACGTGATGGCATTTTTTATCTCAGATATTAGAATCAGTGCCTGATCATCAGGTTGATCATTTTCTCCTGCCCGGACGGATACAAGCCTGCTCCTCAATAATGGATTACTTTCCAACCTATAGGGCGAATCCAGATCGTGCAGGGCGTTTTTTACCGCAGCCTGAAATTGAGCCTTATTTAATATGAGTAATGGCTTGAGGCTTTTCGGAGTATGTTCTTGGATATTCTGACCCAGTTCCCGGTCGACCAGCATTTCCATCCATACATTTGCCGGAATTTTTCGCCAGTCATGACCAAACACACCAAAAGATTTGCTATCGATTTTAAATTCCGCAGAATGAATCCGATGCATATCAGCGTAAGTCAGAATGGGCTGCCAGAAATCCGGATCGGAACAGGGGAATAATGTATAGGCCAGTGCCGGTGTTCTGAAATTTTGTTGGATGATGGTAATAAATATCAGACTTTGAATTGAGGTTACCTTCTGATATGATTCATTTTCCATCCAAAATCGAAAAAAAATGGCTGATTCACCCTGTCTGAGCGGAGAATTATGTTCCAGAAATTTCCAGACGCCGCAAGTTGCCGGGTCGGTTTCAAGATCAACCGGATCTGCCAGGTGCAGGGCAAGCTTCATTAAGAATCCTACGGGCTGATGATAATTTCCCCGAATGACCGTCACCGATTCCGGTTGCCGGTTATACCAGAAATCAAACCAAACCTGGGATGTGCCCCCTTCATGGCGTTCGATCATTTCCCTTATCAGAGGTATGTCGTTGACGTTACATTTGTCATTGTAAGCATTTCCGCTCTGCTGCCATTCGAAGAAGGGCCGGACAAAGGAATGAGAACGGTGAAGATAGATGTAATCAAACAGTGCCTCTGTTTCCTGTTCGCCTCTTGAATCCCGGATACGATTTGAAAAATACGCTCGAATACGCATATGCAGTTCCCTGTACCATTCCGGATTCCGCCATTTTAAATCATGCATCAGGGCTTCGCGCGCCAGGTCGTGCGGAAAAATTCCTCTTCTGCCGGCTTCCATGAAAGAGAGATTTCTCAGCCAATCAAAAATCTCGTGGACATCGGTCAGACCCATTATTTTGGTCAGCAAATGTTCAGATACAGCTCTCGCTAAGGAGGCGATCTCCAGGGCCGTCCGGTGTGCCGGGCCCGGTACTTGTTGGATAAACAACTCCAAAAGTGTTCTGATAATATCCGGTTCTTCTTCCGGCTGAAAATGCATTGCCGGGCGTTGATTAAAAAGATCCACGATCAAGGCGAGTGCAAGCGGGTGCCCATGTGCAAAATCCAGAATGCTCTGGTGCTGCACTCTTGGAATACCATTCAGATCAAGATATGTAATGCTTTCATTTTTGGTAAAGTATTTCAAGTGTAATTTTTTAAAAATCATGCGGCAGCCGGGATCGGTGAACCAGGCCGCGGCTGGTGAATTCTTACTGGCCATCACCAGCATGACGTTTTCTGATATATGTGGTAACAGGTTTTCACGGACCCACGGATCGATGGGAACCATTGTCTCATAGGCATCAATGAAAATGATATACCGCTCCCTGCTTTCTGCCAGAAATTGAAGTGGTGCCTGATCTTGAATCCCAAGTTTCAATGCCAGGTTAGCCATAAAATTTGCGGGATCAGGTACAACATTTCGGCTGTCTATGTAGATAGGAACAACCCGGCTCAGGCGGCAAATGCGGATGTACTCGTTGATCAGTTCGGTTTTGCCGATACCTCCGGGTCCAACCAAATAAAGAATGTGAAAGGGAAAATGATCCTCCTGGAGGGCATCAATAAAGAATTTGCGTTCAGCATCCCTGCCGATGAAACGACTGTGCCGTATCGATTCGAGACGGTTTAAGATGGGATAATACATTTTTCATTTCCCGGCTATAATATACTCAATCCACCACTGTCTAACCATCACAAAATATATCTTCCCGGTCCGGCCGCTCCTGTGATATACGGCACCAAACACTACTGGATTATTCAGGTATTATCAGGTCTTTACAGGATCGGTATATAAAATGAAATTAAGAAAGGATTTATTCCGTTTATGGTTTCCAGATAATATAACCCCGGAATTCAATATGTAAAAATGGTAAAGATGCAATTCTTGAATGGAATTTCATCAAGCGGGTTTGTGTTTTAATCAATAAGAACCTAAAGGAGTAATATTTGCCGGTCAAAGTAGCCATGGTGGTAAGCACCAAAGGATATCATTGGGAAGAGGTCTTCGGTGCCTATGAAGAATTCCGCCGAGCCGGATGGGAGGTTGGTCTCTATACAGTGAATGGTGACAAACCGAAACCCGATCCCAGCAGCCTGAAGCGTACCGGCCCTTTGTCTATATTCGGATATGGGGTGTCAAAGAGGAATTCACCCGACAATCCGTTCGGACAGGAACTCATGCACCGCTTCACTTCGGTTAAAGCACTATCGGAGTTGAACACGGATAAAATTGAGGCACTTTATCTCCCCGGTGGATTTGGATGCATGTTTGACATGAACCGGAATGAGCAACTGCACGACCTTATTATGGATCTGAAAAAAAAGGAAAAAGTGCTTTCAGGGGTTTGTCATGCTACTTCAACCTTTGCTTTCGTAAATGAAGGCGCGGGATCGATCGTAAGGGGGAAGAAAATTACCGGTTTTCCAAAAAGTCTGGATCTTGCTGCCATCGGTCTCGGGATTGTCGATCCGGAATTTCTGCCGCTGCCCTTCTCGAATGAGGACACAATTAAAAAAGAAGGTGCCGATCTTAAATGGTATAACAGGCTGATTGCGGCATTAAATCCATTGTATGTGCGTACCGACTGGCCGTTTGTTACCGGTGTGGGGCCAAAGGCCGCCAGAAGAGTTGCCAAAAAAATTGTTCGCAAGGTAAATAGAATCAACCTATAGAAATACTCCGGATTTAATCGTAAGGACGCATAAAAAGACAGACCTGCCGACTTGCCGCTCACAATAGAAACACACCGGTATTGAATTAGTTTTGAATCCTGCTATATAAATCTCTTTATTGAACATATTTAAAAATATATAATCGAACGAAAATCAATGATTCTGAAGAAGATCATTTAATCAAATCCGGCTAACTATTATCCGGATCAGGATACCGGGTTGATCATACTTTTTATCATATAATCAGTAAGTTGGCAATAGCGCTTCCCTGAAGTTGAATATCCCAGGTCGAAAGGTCTGTTTTGAGCGTATATTTCTGATATCAGGCAAGATGTATCTCTGTCATAGCTGGATCAAATCCCATGATAATTTTTGCAATATAAGGTGAATTTGATCTTGTCTATTCGGTCATTCTGAGATATTTTGTTTATTATATGGTTTATATCCATTATAATTTTTATAATTGTTAAACAATATCTGTCCTAAATCTAAAAGGATCCTGACCAAATGCTTAAACATATTTTACTGGTGGTTTTCCCTTTGCTGGTTTTCAGTCAAAATAACACTTTCAATGCCGACAGCGCATATTCAAATATTGATTATCTGAGCAGGACAATCGGCCCGCGACCAGTGGGATCACTCAACGAAAACGCAGCACTGCATTGGGCTAAGGGTGAATTCGGGCGTTTCGGCGCAGATACGGCTTACATTATGGAATTCACAAATGCCACGGTGATGAATACAACCTTGATTACCCGCAGCGGGATAGCCGTTGGAATTTTCAGGGGTGCCGTGGATACGGCTATCGTGGTTGGCGGCCATATAGACTCGGATGATTTTGAAATACCGGGTGCGAACGATAACGCTTCGGGTTCAGCCACCGTGGTGGAACTGGCCCGGATCTGGAGTCAAAGAATCCGTCACTACACGATGGTTTTTTGCACCTTTGGTGGGGAAGAAAGAGGCCTGCTGGGATCAAGACATTTTGTCGCAAATTATCCGGATATCGATAAAGCCGCTTTGATGATATGCACAGATATGGCCGGGAGCGAGGGCCGATTTGAATTCCTTTTCGAGCAGAAAGATAAGCAGGCGCCACAATGGCTGGTAAAAGATGCTTTTGCTATCAGCCGAAAAGCCGGATTGGATAATCTGAGCTACGCAACACACTTTCATGCATTCCTGTCGCTGTCCGAAGAGGGACCCGGCTCAGATCACAAACCGTTTCTGGGCAGGGGAATCCCGGCAATCGACTTTACTACCGGCATTGGAAATTCGCCCATCCATTCTCCACAGGACGATATGCGGTTTATTAATATCGATGTCCTGCAGAAGTATGGTAACTTTGTAGATAAACTCACTGCGCATTATCACAAAAATGGAATACCGGAAAAGACCGATGACCATTATGTGTTCTGGGATTTGTATGGTTTAAAATTGTTTATACCCTATTGGTTCATTGTCGTTTTCGATATTTTGTCGATCCTATTAGGAATATCGGCATTCATATATGCCAGGCGGCAGCGGAGGATCTATCTAAAAACAGAACGAAACCGTTATTCTGGTATTAAACTGGTATTTCTCTTTTCAATAATACTGGTATTCAGCCATATGGGAGAGGCTTCTATTCAATTGATTAAAGGCTTAAGATACCCATGGGTCGGACAAATCGATAGTTATAGTTTGCTGACGTTTCTCTGGATCATCCTCGGTTTCTGGGCCGTTTCACACTTAAGCAGGAATTGGAAACTCAATCAGGATCCTGCAACGTACGCTATGCGTACCATAATTATTTTAGCACTGTTCCTGTTTCCTTCTTTTTTTCTAAGTGCACGCCTGGCATTCTATCCGGCATTCGCTTTGTTTCTCTTTAGCCTTGCTGTTTACATTAAAAACCCTGTCGTAAAAGCCGTTTTCGCTGTCAGCACGATATTTCCGATTTACCGCGTCTTTTTTAACGAAGATTTTGTCTTTTCGATGCAAATGGGCACCGGTATCGGTCTCAGAATTGACACTATTTTTAAATCTCTCATTTTTAATACAATAATCACGCTGGTTATTCTGCTTATTTCATTACCGCTGATTTTTACCCTGGCATATATCGTTTTCAGCAATGATCGAATTAAGGCATTGCTTGACTATGTTCGGAAGCCGGTGACTGCTATCATTACTCTGGGATTAGTTGTTGGCTTTTCAAGCTATCTGGTCTTTCAACCGGCATATTCTGAAAAATTCCGCCCCTTTATTCGGGTGGCGGCTGAATATCAACTTCCGGAAAAATCGAGCAAATTGACCATTTCCGGCAATGAGTATTTTAAAGATGTAAATATAACTCCCGACTCACTCGGTCAATATTTAGAAGGAAGAATTCATACGGCTGAAATACCGATACAATTTGAAGCAGACTGGATGGAGGTGCTCGGCAGCACGGTTATAATGAAGGGAATTATGGACACGGTTTACATTAACTGGGAGATTTACAGCAATCGACCCTGGATCCAGACAACTTTACACATCTGGCCGGATTCCGCAGAGATTGTTGATCCGGCAATAGATCTGCCATATTATCTGGACAATGATGCATTGAAATTGTATTGGTATGGACATTATCGCGATACACTTATGGTTGAAGGCAAATTTCTGATTGGAAGGGGCACAAAAATTATTCGCAAAATCAGTTCCAGATATTTGGAAATGCCGGTTGATATTGATCTCAAATCCCAATTGGCCAATATTAATTACCGGACAACTGTTCAATATCAAGACACAATCTCCCTTGAATAGTAATATTGAATTACAGGATAACAAGATTAACATAATTATTGCCAATAACTACTTAATTTTCGGTGAATTAGCATAAATGATAAAATGGGCAATAATTTTATTTATCTGTTTTTGTTATCCCATAATCCTGTCATAAAAATAAAGCTTAGGGTAGCCTATGATACTATTTGAGCAATATCATTTTTCTGACAGCACTGAATCCGACGGCCTGAATACGATAGAAATACAATCCGCTGGGCAGTAAACTACCATTAAAACGGATGACATGACTCCCGGCATTCATCCGTTTATTTAGAAGGGTCGTCACTTTTTCACCCAGGATATTGTAAACAACGATTGAAACCGGACCTGAGTCGGCCAGATCGAATTTAATTTTTGTGACCGGATTGAACGGATTCGGGTAGTTCTGATAAAGTTGATAAGCGAGGGGTAACTGAGAGTCAATTTCTCCGAGGGAGTTGATCACTTCAAATTCAAAAATATCCTTTGAAGTAACCGGTTTGAAGGTTGTAATAGCAAGCTCATCACCGGCAGCAGGCGGTATCGGATTGGAGGGACCGTCAAACGAAACCGCCCAGATCAGGTCAAATTCACCATTGTTGTTTTTCATCATCAGATAGATGATATCATTATCCCCTATTCGCTGGTCTTTGTTGATATCCTGGAAAATAAAATCGGCGTTTTCCGAATCACTTAGGTTTCTGACGTTAAAATAGACACCTTTGGCCGGTATACCAAATGCGGCTGTGGTCGAATCGGTAATCTCGTCAGTGATCCTTATGCTGAAATCTGCAGGATAGGGGATGCCCTCATAGATCACGTCACCGAGTTTGATCGTTGGCAGGAATAGTGTGATGTCAAGGTTCGAATTAGTAAATTTCCAGCCGGTCGCCGGTTCGTTAATTTGTGCAGCACTGTAATCCTTTATCAGCAGGCGAAGACCTTCGAACAATTCGCTTTCCCGCAAACCGTCAAGCTGATCGCCGGCTTTAAGCACTGTGTCTTGGGAATTTGTGTTAATGACATGAAAAACCTTTTTCGTAGACGATGTGTCATCAAAAGTGATCCGGTAGAACGCATTGGACACAAGACTTCCAGGATCGATGATATATAACCCAATCTGGGGAGTGCCGCTGCCGGAAATTTGGGTAACCCTTTTATCTTCTGCCGGCACACGTTCGTTGTAAACTGTAAAAATGTCTGATGTATCGCTGCCGATAGCCATGCCGTCACTGGCATGCACGACCATACGGTAATAAACGCTGTTTTCAAAATTCTCACTCTGCCACAGATAAGAAGGCTCATGGATATCATTTTTGAGCAGCTGCCAATGGTCGCCGTTATCGGAGGAGTACTCCAGGGTGTATGTCAGTGAATCACCATCAGCATCGGCGGCCTCCCATTGCACCAGATAATTTGCAGATATCTGTTCGGCTTCAACCGGTGAAAAGAAAGAAATTTCCGGCCTGCCATTGCCGGGATTATTAATAGTAAACTGACCCGATGTGTACACAACGCCCATCACAGAATCTCCGGTCGCAGCGGCCCGGCCCTGGACATTCAGGCGGAGTTTATACCGTGTACCATCGGGCAGCTCAGAGGTTGACCAGATGTAGATGCTGTCGGCGGATTCTATAGTTGCGAGCGGATAATCGGTCCTGCCGCCGTCGATGCTGTAAAGAATTTCAGTCCTGCCGGACTGAAGTAATACACCCGGCGACCAACTGAGCATAATATTATCTGAAAGTTCTTCCCTGTCGGAAGGGTGCGACAGCCTGATATCGAGGATATCAACCGGATTTTGGAATCGGTTCCAGTGCAGGGGAAGCGTGATCAATACATGCTCGTCAGCATGATACCAGTTGTGTGCCGCAGCAGCGGTGAGTTCCAACTGTTCAAACTGATTATCCATACCTCTGGTCTCGAGTAAGGAATCGATATAGGGTGTCATCCATCGTATCCCGATATCATTCCCTTCGCTGACTGTGTGCAGCATAAAACGCATCCTCATGAGATGCGACAAATGGAAATCATCCGCATCAACGATCAGATTTGCCGGGGAATCCAGCATAATTTCTTCCGGATCCCGGGGTACGGGACCATACCACGGGTTGTAAGACCGATACAGCATGACGTCAGAATCCAGTATACCCGGTACGAAGGGATTGTTCAAATCAAGAGGATATGTTAGATATCCATCATACGCCCCGACGCTGGTGAACATATGTGGATGTTTTACAGCCGACATCAGTGCCGGCCATCCCCCGGCGGAGAATCCGTCGGTGCCTCGTTGCGTACCAGATGGAATGGTTCTGTAGGTCGTATCGATATGCGTGATCAGATCATCTATGAAATAATCCTCATACAGCCCGGTCCCCAGACCAGCTGAATCAACGACAAATTCCGGATAATTAAGATTTATGCCGTAGGTGATGAATCCTCCTTCATGAATCATCGTGCCCGGCATCACCAGGATCATACGCCCGATTTTTCCTTCGGCATAGAGCTGATCTGCCAGAGTCTTGATATTTCTTTCTTGACGAGAATCATCCTCGTTCAGATCGGTCCATTCGCTTTCATGTCCTCTGAAAAAATAAACAACCGGGTAATGCTCTTCCGGATGATCATCATATCCTTCCGGCAGATAGATATAAAAATTCTTGTTGATACCAAGAGAAGGGCTGAAATGCATTCCAAGTTCGAGGCGGCTCTCGCCAGCGTAGCCAGCACTGGCAACGATCAGGCTGGTAAATATAAACCGGATAATCCTTTTATGCTTCATAATACCTCCTTCTCAAAGATGATCTTGCGACGGGAAATCTGGGTTTGATAAACAGCGTATCAAAGGAATTTAGAACTCAAGAAAATTATCTTCCGAAGTTTATGAATATTAATTTGTGATCATTCAAAAATTCACATTTTTTGCAGTAAAATTATGTTTACAATCTGGTGAAGCCAGATTAACCTGAACGAAATGATTCACTGATCGTGGTCTGGAGCCGGTGTTGTCCGATCATCAGTTACGGATATTGATCTGAATAAAGACAACGCTTGGAATTATATATTAATTTCCTGAAATTACATATGTTTATCTTACGTCAATCATCTGAATATTCTGGGTATAAGCAAACGTGAAACTTTCAGGACGGATGATCATAAACATCCTGGTCGTGGTACTTTTGGTATCATGACATACCGGCTATATGGGCTGCCAGATGGTATACATCGGCATGGCCAAAATGATCTGTACACTCGTGTTCATATCCCAATTGGAACCAGAAATCATTATGAAAGAAGACATATATGATCCGCTGTCCGATTTCTTATATACGCTTTCCGGGGTTTGCGATTCCGCCGGATTTGCTGCCGGGAAAAAAATGCGGTATGTACCGGATACCTGCCGGTCCTGTCCCAGCGGAACATCCAACATTACCGCCGGCAATATCCGCCGGTTGTCTGGAGATGATGCCGGATACCTGGCTTTTCCGTATGTGGAATTTTTCCATCCGGTAGGTATGCATAGTGCAATTCCTGGAACCGATCTCATCATACCTAAGGAGCAACATTATGATCAGACCTGATTATAGTATTTATTTAATTGTGCTGGTTATCTTATCAGCATGCCAACCGGATGATCCGGCGCGACTGTACCGTCCGCTGATCCTTCAATATGTTAATATATGGAATACCGGCGATTTCACAGGCATCGAGGCTCTACTGCACCCGGATTTTGAACTGCGCATGACCCCCAAATTTGAAGCTGAAGCCGGAATTGAACTGTTCAAAGAAAACGTATCCAGCTGGCGTCAGGCTTATCCGGACTTTACGATCAGGCTCGATGAACTGGTTTTTGCTGAGTCAGCGGTTTCGGCCAGATGGACAATAACCGCAACCAATACAGGAGAAGGCCGGCATCCGTCAACCGGCAAGGCAATTGAAGTTTCGGGTCTTAGTATTATACATGTTTTGGACGGAAAAATTAAAGACGAATGGATTGCCTCCAATAACCTATACTGGTTGCAACAACTGGGATTCACTCTGAAAACTCCTTTTGAATCGGAATCACCCTGATCCGTCAATCTGGGTCGGATTAGATTTTGCTCAAGAGTTCGTTAAACATATTTATCCGAGGTGTTGTTATGAACAGATCCTGTATCAAATATATGCTATTAATCCCACTCTTTGGTATGCAATTCATGCCAACACCGGCAATTGCATCACCGGATGCAACGGTTAACATTTTACTCATTATGGCGGATGATGTCGGCCATGAAGTATTGGGATGCTATGGCGGAACCAGTTACGTGACGCCAAATCTGGACCGGCTGGCACTGGAAGGAATGCGTTTTACCCATTGCTATAGCACGCCGCTCTGTACACCTTCAAGGGTGAAAATAATGACCGGCCGGTATCTGTTTCGCACGTCGGAAGAATGGGGCTATATCCCCCCTGATGAGATCACTTTCGGACATGTGCTGCAGGCGGCAGGATATGCTACCGCCCTGGCTGGTAAATGGCAGATGATATTACTTAAAGAGGATCCGATGCACATAACAAAAATGGGCTTCCAGGCAAATTGTGTTTTTGGCTGGCACGAAGGTCCGCGATATTATAAACCGTATATTTATCAGAACGGAAAGTTACGCGAAGATGTGGCAGACCGTTATGGTCCGGATGTGTATGCAGAATTTCTGATCGACTTTATGACCGAACACCGGCAAGGCCCCTTCCTGGCATACTATCCGATGACACTCGCACATGATGTCAGTAATGATCTGCAGGAACCACCGCCGGTTGGACCGAAAGGAAGATATGATACTTACCGGGAGCAGATAGAATATATGGATAAAATAATCGGACGCCTGGTCAGCGCCCTGGACAGTCTGGGTCTGCGTGAGCAAACCCTTATCCTTTTTACCGGTGACAATGGCACTCCAAAAAAATTTCTTACCCGTTATGAAAACGGGGAGTATCTCTATGATCCGGTATTTTCTATGAAGGGTGATACGATAATCCCGGGCGGTAAAGGTGAACTCACTGACGCCGGAACCCATGTTCCGCTGATCGCCAACTGGCCGGGTGTAACACCGGCCGGTACTGTCTGCGATGACCTGATCGACTTCAGTGATTTTATGCCCACTCTTGCAGAACTGGCCGGGGCGAGCCTGCCACAGGGCGTTGTAATTGATGGCCAAAGTTTTGCGCAGCAAATCCTGGGAATGAAAGGACACCCGCGCGAATGGATCTATACCCAGTGGCGCGGCCGTGCCTGGATCCGGACAAAAGACTGGAAACTGTATAACGACGGTCAGTTGTTCGATATGCTGAATGATCCTTGGGAAAAAAATCCGATTCGTTCGCAAGCGGATTCTGAGAAATCTGGTCAGGTCCGGAGCCGCTTAAAAATGATTTTCTCAAAAGTAACACGGAATAAATAAGCAAAATTAAAATCACCCTATATCATAGCACTTCGTTAAATCTGAAAGCAACCTGATCGCTAAACGGGCAGTCACCTTTGCGATTGTTGAATCAACTTGGTTTGATTATTGCATGTTATTGAAAACATGCTGCCCGGTAAAATCGGGATCAATACAATTACCATGTCCTGTGTAAAATTATGGATACATTATGTCTGGTCACCAAGCCACCGGTCAAAATTATTAAAGCGGGATCTCAGGCTAAAATTACTATACCATATACGCACATATGCTGCTAAAAAGGGAATCATAATTGATACAATCAATTGCGTGGAAGATCATTGCCATGCTCTGATCAAACTGGGACCAAATCAGACCATTGGAGAATTTCCCAGCTGCAGTGTGTAACTATGGCTTTTTCTCTGCGTATGCTATAGTGTTTCCTTGAGATCTCTTCTTAATTAAAGGAATACCTATGCCTGCCGAGAATTTGCATGCATGTCTGAAAAAAGCCTTTACCGAAGCAAACCTCAATAAAATTACAACCCGTGTAATCGAGGCCTATCGGCAAAAAAACTTTGCCTATATCAGGGCGCTCGACAAAAAAATCAACTCAGGCAGTTACCCTGACGATGATCGTATTCATAAGGTTTTCGCAGGAATCATTCTAAAATACCATCCGGACCGCCTGAATCATTATCTGGCAGCTCTCGAAAATACATCGGATGTGAAACAGCTGGATCAATTCAAACATATATTCACCGCACTGGAAAATCTTGACCAGACTGTAGGTGAAGAAATTCCACCTGAACCTGAAGTCACTTTCGTGCCGGAGGAAGAGTATGGTCTTGACGAAAGCGATTTTGAGTATCTTATTGAGGAGGATGAGAATTTTGAGCCTGATATCTACGAAGAATCAGCCTTCTCCCGCGCCCGTGATTTCATAACTATGTTAACGATAAATGAATACGGGCATAATCGGTTTGAAATTCCCCGCCGTGAACTTGAGGGCCTCACCGGAATGCTGGATATGTCGAACCAGGGCATTGAGGATTTGAATGGAATTGAATTCTGTAAAAATATTACCGGACTGGACCTCTCCGATAATGAACTGGTTAACATCACCGATCTGGGACATCTCATTTCTCTGCAAGAACTTTATCTTTCCGGAAATTCTATCATATCAATCGACAGCATCATGCTTCTGGATAGATTAAAAAAACTTGATCTTTCTTTTAACAGTCTTGATGACATAGCCCCGCTGGTCCGATTATCCAGCCTTGAATTTGTGAATCTCATCGGTAATCCTGTGCCTGCTGAACAGATCGCCAAATTACGCAGCCAGGGTGTTGTGGTAATTATCTGAAGCATATAGATCGTGGATAGGACGCACTTCGGTTCAAATAAATTAAATTCCCGGCGATTCGAAATTTTCAATTAGCGACGAAAACATATTTGGTATATATATTCATGCCGGTTCTTGCGATATTACCTATGGGATCGGAAGATCATGTCAATTCGATAAACTCCATTGATTATAGTAACAGCACCACGCAGCTTGAGGATACAATCTATCATTTACCGTTCACACTTCAGCGGAATAAGATTATTCTGCCCACAAAAGTAGGTAATTCAAGGACATTAATGGTGATTCTCGATACCGGCATGGCTTTTGAAGGTCTTTTTCTATATAAACGTGAACTGATAACAGAACTCGGTATTAATGATACAACCGTTTACACCATCGGTGGCGCTGGTAATCAGCCACCATCAACTGCCGTCACCAAAGATTCGACGACATTCTCTGTTGCAGCAAAGGTGTTCACCAACCAGAAACTAATCGTTTTGAAGAACGATCGTTTCGAAGGTTTTCCAGGTGATGGGGTGGTCGGGTATTCATTATTTGGCCGGCATGATGTATATATCGATTATGACCGGTCTCAGATCACCCTGCATCCACCCGGAAAAATGGCACCCGGTAAATCATGGGCGACCATCCCGGTTTATTTTAAGGATAATTTGATACCGTGGATTGACGCTTCGATTGATATCAAGGGTGATCAAGATGTTGCCGTCGCAATGTATATCGACCTGGCATCCGGTGAAGGGGTTGAACTACTCCTGCGGGATAACATGAAATTTACCCTTCCCGAAAGCTTGACGGAATCATATCTTGGCCGCGGCGTAAGTGGTGATATTTATGGATACGCTGGAATTATCGAAAGGCTCTGTCTCGGTCCGTATACCCTGAAAAGAGTAAAAACAGCATTTGCCCCGGCTGAGGTACGCTCCAAACAGCAAAACGCTGACGGCATTCTGGGGAACAATGTACTGCGCCGGTTTAATCTGATTTTTTCCTATGCAACCAAAAGATTGTATCTGAAACCGAACACCTATTATCAAAAATGCTTTGAATAATCTGTTACTGATCTGCCCAATTCGATTTTCCATATGATCGATATCAAAAAAATAGTCTGATATCTTTGCTGTCAGACCGACCCTCACAGGAATACCTGTCTCACAAAATTTTATTTCTGTATGGGAATTTTATCCTGTCCTCGGTGACTTTTTAATAATAATTCCGATATAAAATTTTTGTCAATCCGTGATTTGAATTTTTATAGAATTATTACATGTTTGATAAACATTTAAAAGTGTTGCGTCACCAGCTGCTAAATGCCGCTGATCCTGTGGTGAAAACGTGGTGGGAAAACTATGTAAAGCAAATCCTCCGTTTCTTGGAATAAAAATGCCGGTAATCAGAGCCGTTGCGGTTTGTATGATGCACACTAAGTTGGTTGAGGGAATCGTGTTAAAAGCATAAATGGATTGACCGGATCCATACTCTGCAAATAAATGCTACTTGTTTCAGTATTATTTTTGGAATTTTAGCGGAGATTGATTAATATTTCTTGCATATCAAAAATACAGAGTGCTCCCGTATCTGGCTGGATGATTAAACTAACTTCTTTAATTCAAGAAATAGAACTTTTATGCGCACTATTTTGTTCCTTATTGTAATTCCCGTTAGTCTGATCGCTCAAAGCAGGGATTATTTTATATATCCGGTGCCCTTAGCGCCAAACGATTTCATAAGTACTGTCGGCCTGTCTCTGGCGGAACTTCCGGAAGATCAGGTGGAGGAGGTGAGCACTGCTATTCGGGCTCCTTTGTTCAATTTTCAGGCACGCTATGGTCTGCCTGAAAATTTTAGCCTTTACGGTGCTTTTTATACTAATTTCGCTACTTATCACTTTAGTCTGGGGCCCAGGTGGAAATACCGCATCGACCGCTTATCTTTTTATCTGGGTTATGACGTCGCCTTTTGGTTTGGCGCGTTGAATCAATTCGGTTACGACAGTAAGGTCAATGCGTGGATGCATTATCCTAATTTTTCGTTAGGCTATGAATTCAATAAATTTGCCGTTACGATCAAAGCAGAATTAATATATCAGGTTGATCTCACAGTAAAATCTGAGGATGTGGAAGTTTCCACCGAATATAATAAGTTCGTCGGAACGGCGATAGGTGCCTATATAGAACAACCGCTGTGGAAGGATAATATCGTTATTCTGGGCATCAAAGTGAATTATACAAAATATTATTACCCCATCTGGGCGGCATTCCCGACCTTCGATAGATACTTTTACATACCGGAGATTGTCATCGGATTAAACCTATGAGAAAATATAACCTGCTGCTATTACTATCGTTCCTGAATCTTGCATGTAATCCGGATCTTGAGGTATTGGTTCCGAATTTCGGTCAGAACAGTATCCTCAAAGATACCAATCCCTTGTCTGAGGTTGCAAAACAAAAGATGGAAGGGATATATCGTGTGGTTGATGGATCAAATGAATTTGGCTCCTGGGTGGTAATTAAATGGAATGGTGATTATATGTCGGTCTTCTGTGAGAGGAACGCCTCTTATTTCATTTTACAGGGTGGTTCACTGGAAAGTGTGCTGTTTTTTGAAGGATACTGGCGTCATGCCGTCAGCACGGAGACCGGCCTTGCGCAATTCAGGATCTCGCGTGAGAATGGGGGTGAATATTTGATCAATGGTACCAATCAGGTAGCGATTGAATTAAACGGAACATTCGGATCGGAGAATAATCTGCCTTCACAGAAAATATCGCTGATTTATGACCGGTATTTCAGTAATACAGTGTTTGCGAAAAAGTTCTATATCCTGGCACACCGGGGAGGGGGCAGAACATCGGATATGCTTCCCGCCTCCGAAAACACCCTGAATATGTTCTCCCTGGCGGAACGTTTTGGCGCTAATGCGATCGAGATCGATGTAAAGCTCTCGCAGGACCGGATTCCGTTCCTGTACCATGATGCAACCATCAATCTCCGGCTGACTCAGAAAAGTCCGATGTGGGGAGATATTGAAGATTTCACATTTGCGCAGTTGCGTTCATTCATTACCCTGATAAATGGTGAAAAGATTCCCACCCTGCGTGAAGCGCTCGAGTTTGTGCTGGAAGAAACCAGCCTGGAACTTGTCTGGCTGGATATGAAATCGGACAAAAATGATTTTCCGGAAGTTGTGCCGATCCAGCAGGAGATCATGTCCAGAGCGCAGGCGATGGGGCGGGCACTGGAAATTTTTACCGGGCTGCCCAATGAGAAAAAAATAAATCAGTTTTTATCTTATGAGGGATATGCATCGGTCCTGTCACTGTGCGAACTCAATATTGAAGATGTACGCAGAACAGGTGCTGACTTTTGGGGACCGCGTTGGACCCTTGGAACCCAGAACGATAAAGTCGATCAAATGCATGCCGAAGGGAGAAGGGTAATTACCTGGACCATGGATTATGCTGAATTTATCAATCAGTATATCCGGGAGGGAAATTTCGACGGAATGGTCACCAATTATCCAACCCTGGTAGCTTATTATTATTATATGCAATAAAGATACTATAGTGTGGCCGTTAATTTTTTTATCGTTTACTAAAAAGCGGATGTTTTAAAATTTTTTGATACCACATTAGAACATGATGCAAAGTTGGGGGATCGGAAATCAACAATGCGCAAAATAGGTTTAATATCCTGCCTTTTATTATGGTTATGTGCGGCGTTATCCGCTCAGGATTATCATCTGAACGGATATGCAGGCTTCGGCTATGCACGGTTTATTACGGATTTGGAATTAGACGGGCTCAACCCGAACGGTTTTAACGGCAAAATAAGGCTGATGTGGAAACCGGAACATCTGCTGAGTGTCGGGATTGAAGCCGGGTATCACTATCTTTATTCCTACAGTTATAGTGATATTGCTACGGATTTTGGCGTCACCGATGTGAGCTCTTCCCTGACCGCCTTACCTATATTCCTGGCAGCGGGAATGGAAATAACCTCCTCCATTGAATTATTGGGTGGAATTGGTCCGACCATATTGTATACTTTCTTTGAATCGCATGGAAATGAAACAAAAAGTAGTCAACTGAGTGCAAGTTATTTCATGGCGGGCAGATATCAATACACGATCAATGAATCATTAGCTGTAGGGGGAGAACTGAATTTCTACCATATCGATAAAATTGAGGATTCCACCCTATCGCTCCAATTTATACTTAGTTATCACCTCCTATCCTGGTGACCACCTGATTGTAACCGGAATATAAACACGCGAATGTACAAGTTATCATATCTGATCTGGTTCTCGCTTTCCTGTAGTCTGTTTAATTCTATCGCCATATCAAAGGTTTCTTCAGAAAAAATCATTTTTTTGAGCGACACGCAGGATCCGTTATGGATAGAAAAAATTATACTTAGCGAAAATTTTAATATCGAAGCCAGTAATTTAATATTAAACCAGGTTGTTGAAGAAAGAGCGTCTGCTGTATTTCATCTGGGTGATCTGGTTTCGATCGGTTTTGATCCTGAAGCCTGGCACCGGATCGACCGCTTTCTCACTCACTTGAAGAGCTATCAAATCCCGTTTTATCCCACACTTGGCAATCATGAACTTTTACTGTTTCCCGAGCAGGGTACAAACGAATTCATGCGAAGATTTCCGGCATATCAGCCGACAGGTTATACGGTACGCGTTGGTCGCGTGGCAATAATAATCCTCAATTCAAATTTTGGTTACCTGGACGATCTGCAGAAAAACAAACAGCAAGTCTGGTATGAACATGTACTGGATTCTTGCCAGCAGGATTCGAGTATCCGTGCGATTATCGTCGGGTGTCATCATTCGCCGTTTACCAATTCAATGATCGTCGCCTCAAACAGGGATGTTCAAAATTACTTCTTGCCAGGATTTACCACCACACCAAAAACAAAACTGTTCCTCGCGGGTCATGCTCACGCGTTTGAACATTTTCATGATCAGGGTAAGGATTTCATGGTGATCGGCGGCGGCGGCGGTTTGCAGCATCCCCTTGCCTTTGGCAACAGAGCAGAGTTTAGAGATCTGTCGGATGGTTCTGCAAAAAGACAATTTCATTATCTGAGTATTATGCCGTCAGATAGCTCAATTGCTCTAATGATCCACATGGTAAAGGCTGATTTATCAGGATTTGAGGTTGGTTATCAGCTTGAAATATTATATTGAACCAGCGGATGATCGAAAAATGTAACCTGTTTGCTACACCGCTGGTTGACATAGACCAAAGATCGCTTATAGCTCGCCTGTTTTTTTAATAAAAATTATCTTTACATTTAAAAAAAAGATAAATACTTTTTACAATTATATTTATAACTTCTGTCGCTCCTGTTCCTACAAGTAATCAAGGAAGTGACAGAAAATATCAGAAGTATTGCGTATATTATTGTTTATAGACTAACATTATACATAAATAAACAAGGCATTGGGAGGTAAAATGCAAAATCGTATTGTTGATCACCGGGACCTGTACCGGTTACCATGGACACTGCCGGATAATGGTATATCTTGGCTCGAGCCTACTGCTTTATGTAACCTGTCCTGTGATGGCTGCTATCGGGAAAATGAGAAAGATTCACACAAAAGTCTTGAACAGGTTTTGAATGAACTGGATGTTTTTCAGAGGCTCCGGAAATCCGATTGCATCTCGATAGCCGGGGGGGATCCGCTTCTATACCCGCATATTGTGGAAGTCGTGGCGGATATCAGGAAGCGGAATATGAAGCCGATTATCAATACAAACGGGCACGCGCTTACCAAGGAATTACTCAAAGAGCTGCACAAGGCCGGTGTCTTTGGCTTTACCTTCCATGTGGACAGTAATCAGGGGAGACCAGGAAAATGGGCCGGTAAAAATGAACTGGAGCTCAATGATCTGCGCCTGGAATATGCACAGATGTTGGCCGATCAGGGCAATATCGCCTGTTCCTTCAATTCAACGGTATATGCCGAAAACATTCAATATGTACCGGGTATGATCGAATGGGCACAGAAACATATCGATATCGTGCATACAATGGTATTCATATGCTTTCGGCATGTAATCCCGGAGATGCCGTACGATTGGTACGCCGGAGGCGATCGGGTGCCGTGGGATACTATTATGTATCATTCCGATATGGTTCGTAAGGTGGATATCATATCTGATGATCTGATTGCAGTTGCCCGGGAAAAAGATCCGGATTTCACACCGGCCGCTTATCTCAATGGCACCGAAGATCCTTCGGCTTTCAAGTGGCTGCTGACCGAACGCATCGGGACACCAGATCGGATTTATGGTTACGTGGGCCCTAAATTCATCGAATTCATGATGGGCGTCTATCACTTCTTTAATGACAAATATCTGTCTTATGCCTCACCCAAAACGCTGCGCGCCGGCCGGTCGACAACTTTTCTGTTATGGCCGTTTGATAAAAAACTGCGTAAGGTAACCGGCAGATATTTGGGTGCACTGCTGCGAAATCCGCTCCGGATATTCCAACGACTCCATATGCAGAGTATTATGTTTATCCAGCCGGTTGATTTTTTGCAGGACGGGCGGCAGAGCATGTGCGACGGTTGTCCGGATATTACGGTTCATGAAGATAAATTGGTATGGTCCTGTCGGCTGGAAGAATTAAAATATTTCGGTACGTTTCTGCGCACTGTGCCAAAAACGAAACAGGAAATTGAGCATGAATCGCCTCATTTATGACGAAAGTGTTGGTCTTTGCTCAACCGTTCAACGGTAACATTCCGCCGGCCATTATCAGGAGTGCCCCAATATTTCCTTGGGCTTGTAAGGCTCCTCAAGGTATTTTTGTTCTTCAGGTGAGAGTGTTATCTCCGTCGCGGCGATCAGGTCATCGAGCTGTTTTGGTTCCCGCACACCGATGATCGGACTGCTCACACCCTTCTTGTGCAATAGCCAGGCCAGGGCGATCTGGATCGGAAGTACGTCTTTCTGGTGTGCCAGGCTGATTACTCGGTCAAGAATGGCAAAGTCCTGCTCCTGAAAGTAAAGTTTTTGGGCATAGGTATCGGTTTTCGCCCGGATTGTGCTGCCGGAGCGGTTCCTTTTGCGGTTCCCGGCCAAAAAACCACGTGCCAGAGGGCTCCACGGAATGACACCGATCCCTTCCTCCCGGCACAATGGCAGCATTTCCCGTTCTTCTTCACGATATACCAGATTGTAGTGATTTTGCATGCTGATAATACGGCTCCAGTTGTTGAGCTTACTGATGTACAGCATTTTCGCAAATTGCCATGCGTACATGCTCGACGCACCGATATAGCGTGCCTTACCCATCCGGATCAGATCATTAAGCGCCTCCAGCGTTTCTTCAATGGGCGTCTGGTAGTCAAATCTGTGGATCTGGTATACATCTATATAGTCGGTCTTTAACCTTTTCAATGAAGCATCAACGGCTTCGAATATATGCTTGCGGGATAAACCGGCCTGATTGGGTTTCTCACCTGTTGGAAAATAAACCTTGGTTGCCAGCACATAAGCATCGCGTGGACACAACTGGCTCATTACAGTACCGACGACTTCCTCGCTGGCTCCATCCGAGTACATATCGGCTGTATCAAGAAAGTTGATTCCCCGGTCAAGAGAGTATTTAATAATCTGTTCCGCTTCCGGCTTTTCGAGAATCCAGTCACGCCATTTTTTTGATCCAAATGTCATACACCCCAGACAAAGCCGCGAGACCTTTAAACCGGTATTTCCAAGATTTATATACTCCATCCCGCCATCCTCTTGCTGGTTCAGGTGAACCTAAAAATAAGGGCCATTTATGAAAAATGCCATGGGACCGATCTAAAATAAAAAATAATGCTTTGAATGATTGGCAGATATTACTATATATATGAGTCACGGGTAATTATATACGATTAGTAGGTATCTGTTTTGTGTTTATTTGAGCAGCCTTCCCTAGGAGAAAAAGAATGATAGCTGCTCGAAACGGGCCTTTGCCGTTAGGAAGTCATTATATGAATAACCATGGATAAAATTTGTTTTCATGAAAACAATGATCAGGCTGATGCTAAAAACTGGTAAATAATATGGATGAAAAAAAAATCGATGTTGATGCCGCCACTTCGGAACGTACCGGGATTGGTGGATTGCTTGAAACCTTGCTGCGCCGTTTTCGTGTGGCCAGTTACGTAGTCGCACTCATCCCATTATATCTTGTAGGAATTCTTGGCATCGGTTTAGCAGTTACACCCAGCGTTTATCTTTTTAATATCATTACGGAAAATAGCATGAGTCTGGGGAAGCCTGTATATTCCCTGATTGTTGCCTGCACTCTGGTCGCCTGCTATTTTCTGTACGGTTTGATACTGATTTTTGTAATGCCCTTATTCAATTTTCTGATGCCGTTCCGGCTGAAACCATTTCGCGGGGGATATTATTCACTGGAGACAGTCCCCTGGTACTTTCACAATGCCTTCACCTATATCGTGCGCTATACATTTCTTGAATTTGTAACGCCTACTCCGATCAATATGCTGTTTTATCGTCTGATGGGTATGAAAATCGGCAAAGGATCACATATCAATACCACCAATATTTCAGATCCCTGTATTATTGAACTGGGGGATAAAGTTACCATTGGGGGATCGGTACATATCATCGGACATTATGCCTCGCAGGGATTCCTGATTGTGGAAAAAGTGAAAATCGAGGATGGGGTCACCATTGGTCTCAAGGCGACGGTAATGGGCGATGTGGTGATCGGAAAAGGGGCGGTGATCGGACCGCATGAGGTCATACTGCCCAAGACACGCGTCCCTGCCGGCAGGCGGCCTTATGAACCGATTGAGAAAGCAGAAAAGGCTATAAAAGATACCCCTTCCCAGGATTTCCTATAGTGATTTCACCCTGCAATCCAATGTAAACGATGACCGGGATCTCCGACGGTGTCATATCTGGGGTTGACTGAGACGGATAAAAAGCAAACAGATTTTTTATTTTTTAACGATAAGTTCGTAAAAAATGATACCGGTGAGAAGATAGAAGGAAGTATATGTCAGCAAAGTGTCAAAGAAAGCAGGGAATACAAAACCGGTCTATCCAAAGCGCACCAGCTGCAGAATTCCGGCGGGTATGAGTTTTGTGGTATAATACAGATAAAACAATCCCACGCAGGAGCGGTTTAAAAATCCAGGGTTCGCAGAAATCGTGGATCTGCAATATTGATGGAAATTATCTGAAATTTCCCTTATATACGGGGATGACCTGCGATTTATTTGGGAACTTTATTATTTTTTCATAATTTAATTTGCTAAATTAGAACGGATTCAGAAATGTTGAGATATGTACTGACATCACTTTTTATCTGCACAAGTATATTTTTTACCGCAGCATGTTCATCGTACCAGGTGAAAATCGATGCCGACCCGGATTCTGAATTCGAACGGTATGAAACTTTCGGCTGGCTCACCACATCGAAAAAGATCGACGCTTTCAGCCGGATTGATAACAACCGGTTAACGGCTCTGGTACATAACGCCGCGGATCGTATAATGACCGCCAAAGGATACGAAAAACTCATACAGGGTGATCCTGATCTGGTCCTCACATTTTATGCCGGGGTCAAAGGCGCGATTGAAGTCGATGACGAGGGTTATACTTACGGGAGATGGTTCGATGGGGGGATGATGGTGGAACAGGAGGGTGTGTTGATCATCGACCTGATTGACAACGAACGGCGGGTACTGGTCCTGCGTGCGAGGGGTGGTACGATTGTCGACGATCCGGAAACCGCGGGGGAACTTATCGAAAAGATGATCCAGAATATGTTCGCTGATTTTCCTGAACGGAGTTATCAGGATGATTGATTCATCACAGAAATACAGGGAATTCTGCCGGTATATATTATAGCCAATTTTCAGAGCAATTATTGAGCAATCCTGACGGGTTCTTTTCTTTGCGCCTAGTTCATGTCGGGGGAAAGTGAGCCTTAAATATCTATTCCGGATGGCTCATGGGATTATAACGCAATAAAACATGAAATTTTTTATATATAGATAAAGTTTATACAATATTAATAATTATCATCAGGAGGACTATTTAATGTTTAAAGTTCAACATTACCTGCATACCCGGTTAATCGTATCGGTTTTTCTGATGCTGATACCGTTAATCTTCGGAGCCTGTTACTATGATTACGGGATGTCGGTCAGCGATTACGATGTGGTGGCAACCTTTTATGACAAAAATTACAGTTTTGCCGCCCAGAAAACGTTCAGTATTGCTCCGAATATCGGCCATATTACCGGAGAGGGTAAAATCGACACCAGCAAGAAAACCTACGATAATTTTGTAATTGAACAGATCCGGTCAAATATGAAAATTCGCGGTTACCAGGAGATCACGGATCCCACAGTGACCGAGCCCGATTTCCTGATCATATGTCTGGCCACGCGGGTCGAGAATTATGTGGCTTACCAGAGCTATCCCTGGTGGGGGTACTGGGGTTATTATCCCGGATACGGCGGTTATTACCCCTGGTATCCACAGTCAACTGTTTACAGCTATTCTTCGGGTTCGTTGATCATCAATCTGGCTGATCCGAAACTGACCGACGATACCGATAAAACAATCGGGACGGTCTGGGTTGCCGGGATCAACGGCCTGCTTGACGACAATGCGGTAAATATCCGCCAGCGCCTGTCATCGACGATTTCACAGGCATTTGATCAGTCGCCCTATCTGCTGGCTCCGATCGAGTAGTTCGCATGCGCTGAAATTTTGAATGACAATCAGAAAAAATGATAGGATAAAAAAATGAAATACACTATAGCGCTTATTCTTATTCTGGGTTTGAGTGCCAACCTGTTCGCCCAGCGCGGATATGGCGGTATCACCTGGAATATCGCCGCACCGGCAGAAGAAACCAAAGAATATATCGATGAAACCAGTTTTCGCGGCTTCGGAATTGAATTCCGTACGTTTCTGACCAACCATCTTTCCTTTGGCGGCCAGACCGGCTGGAACATTATGGATCAGCGGATTGGCGGTACAATCGAACTGCAGAATGGAGCGGTAACCGGTACCCAGGTAAGGCACCTGAACGCCTTTCCGATTTTGCTCAATGGTTTTTTCCATCTGGGATCACCGCGCGCAGCCATCCGGCCATATTTTGGGGTCAATGTAGGGACCTACTTTATCATTCAGCGGTTCGAACTGGGCCTTGCGGCACTTGAAAAAAATAACTGGCATTTCGGCGTCGCACCTGAAGTAGGATTTCTTTTCCCAACCGATTACCTGTCGGTCATGGCAAGCTTGAAATATAACCGGGCCTTTGAAGCAGGTACCTCAATTACCGGTGAAGCCACCGGATATGACTATTGGGGATTGAATATCGGATTTCTGTTTCCGACTTATTGATTAAGACACATATTTTATTTTTCAGCTTACTGTCTGCTGCCGGAAAACACGGTATAAATAATGCAGCTGAACGCTCTTCTGAATTTTATGAAGGGCGTTTTTTTGTTCATTTATTTGCGCAAGCGGGTGAATGATGACCTGAGACTCAGTCTGGCGATTAGGATCGGTAACAGAGTATGGATAAATGTTCTATACCATCCTCCTGCAAATGAGATCATTTGATTTCAGCCGAAGAACATCGCAATCAGGAGCTGCTGGAACTGTAAAATTAACCATTGGTTATTAAAAAAAAAATTTATTAAATTCGATAAGCTTTTTATTTTGCACAGCGCAAATAAATTATGGTAACTGTATGAAGGGTGATATAGTCTATCTGGATCGGAATGAGAATAATTATGGGCCTGCTCCGGCTTGCCTTCGGGTATTGAAAGACGCCACAGCCGCCGATTTGCTCGGGTACTCCAAAGCCTATCACAGGGGTGTTAAGAGTGACCTCTCCGAGAGACTGGCCAGTGATTTCCGGATCCCGGAGGAACGGGTGTTGCTGGGATACGGGGCGGAGGATATCCTGAAGCAGCTGGTGCAGTGTTATCTTGGACCGGAACAAAAACTGATGATTCCGGCTTACTCGTGGTGGTATTACAAGGAAATTGCCGATGAGGTCAAAGGGATAACGCTTGAATATCCCCTGATCAGGGCAGGCGAAAGTTACCAATATGATGTCGATAAAATGATTAAAATCGTCAGGACGGAAGATCCCCGTTTGATATTTATCAGTTCCCCCAATAATCCTACAGGAAATTCAATATCCAATGAAGATTTGGAAAATTTGTGTAGTGCGTTTAACGACCGGATTGTTGCGCTGGATGAGGCCTACTGGTATCACAGTCAGAATGAACATGTTATCAAACTGATCAATCATTACAGGAACCTCGTTGTGATCCGGACATTTTCCAAATATTTTGCATTAGCCGGAATGCGGATTGGATACGCTTTAACCGGTGAAAATCTTAGCGAATTGAAGAAATTATCTAACCGCTATCTGGGATACAACAGCCTTTCGGAAAAAGTAGCACTCGCTGCTCTGGATTCTCCGGAATATTACCTCGACATCGCCCGTAAAATGAATGAGGATAAAGAACTATATTATGAGGAATTAAACCGCATTCCCGGTTTTCAGGTATTTAAATCCGACGCCAATTTTATTCTCGTCGAAATTCCGAAAGCAATGATGGAACCCCTGAAAAAAGATCTTACCGCACAAAATCTGATTATCAAATTCATGAATGAACCCTTACTGAATTCCCACTTGCGTATCACCCTCGGTACTCAGGAAGAGAACCGGAGGGTGATATCTGCGATAAAATCTTTTGCCGGGATTTGAATCGAATGGGTTGGGTTTCTGAGTATAAAAAATCGGTAAAAATGATTGAGGTCGAAGAAGTTTTGGACCTCATTTTTTATCGTCCGCTGGCATTCTTGTTCGTCAAACTGATCTTTCCTACAAATCTCACTCCAAATCAGATATCTTTTGTTGCACTCGGATTTGGTATACTGGCAGGTATCATGTACGGATTTACCACGCCTCAGGTGGAGGTTCTGGCAGGTATACTGGTGATTATCTACAATGTGCTGGACTGTAGTGACGGCCAGCTGGCACGTCTGAAGAAGACCGGTACGATCACCGGAAGAATTATCGATGGTTTCTCGGATTGGGTTGTTTCCGCCGCCGTCTATCTGGGTATTGGATTCGGATACGCAAATCAAGCGGAGAATGTGTTTTCCATGTGGCTTGTGGTCGTTTTTGCCGGTGCAAGTAATGCGATTCACTCGATGCTTCTGGACTTTTATCGTAACCGGTTCATGGATAATACGCTCAACCGGGCAAGCACGCTCGGTGACGGACTGAAAGAATTTGAAAATGCCTACGCTGAAATTGCTTCCAAACCCGGCAGACATTTTGACCGGTTTATTCTCTGGCTTTATTTAAAATATTCTTCCGTACAGATAAAATTTTCATCCGAGACAAACAAGCGTTTTGACCGGGATGACTATTATCAGAAGAACCGGCGTATACTGCATTTATGGACTTACATTGGACCGACGACCGAATGGACTTTTTTGATTCTCTGTTCATTCATGAATCGCATCGACATTTTTCTTTGGGGTATGATCGTTGTCGGGAATATTTATGCAGCGATACTATATTTTTTCCAATCAAGAATAAATCGTACTTTAAAACCTGCCACAGCCACATGAGAGCACTCATCCTGGCAGCAGGGTTCGCCTCCCGCTTAAGACCTCTGACCGATTCAATCCCCAAGAGTCTGCTTGAAATCGGGGGACAGGCAATCCTGGGAAGAATGCTTCATTATCTTTACGATCATGGAATCCGGGAACTTGGCATTGTTACCGGATACCGTGCGTCACAGATTACCGATTACCTTACGAAGGAATTTCCTCATGTCGAAGTGACCTGTCTGTATAATGAGGTTTATCAAACCACAAATAACATATACTCTCTGTATCTTGCCCGTCAATTTGCAGTCGACCACGATATCTATCTGCTGGATAGCGATATCATTTTTGACCGGCGTATCCTGGAATTACTCAGAGAATATCCTGAACCTGATTGTCTGGCAATGAGATCTTACGGGCCGATCGGGGATGAGGAGATGAAAGTAACTGCCGGGAAGGACGGCCGGATCATTGATATCAGTAAGCGTATTCTACCGGAAGAGTCCAGCGGTGAATCGATTGGCATTGAAAAATTCAGCGCCGGTTTTGTGAACCGATTATTCGCAGTTCTGACGGAGATGATTGAAAAACAGGGGCAATCGGACCGGTTTTACGAAGAAGCTTTTAAACGGGTGATTGAACAGGGGTATCCGCTTTTTGCCGTTGACGTCGGACAACTTCGCTGTGTGGAAATAGATACGGTTGATGATCTCCTGCATGCCGAGACGGAAGTCCGTCAATTCATCGATGGTTAGGTGTTATCTGATACAATTTCTATTTTCCCACTCAGAATCATTTTACATGGATTATTACTCATTCACCAGATATACGGTGAGTAATTAAATGATATTATCAATGCCGGCATGAATTTTCCAGTTCCATGCTTACCCTATTCAATCCATAGCTGATTATCATTTAATTCATTGTTTTTATCAGGTAATAAATGTTTGTTTCCGCGTGGGGGTAAAGGGGTACAGCGTTTATCAAAAGTGATTGCATTGAATAATTCCGGCTCAGTTCTAATGGAAATTTGAATTTCTGATACCGTAGACAGTATATTTGATAAGCCTCTGATATTCAATCATCATGAAAAATTACACTGTATATTGTTTTGTTTTGGTGCAACTGGTATCTGCATCACCCGACTGGACATTTGAAGATGCCTATGACGACGAGATGCTTTATCTTCATGCCCTGATCAATTATCAGTTTGATCAACGCTGGTATGACCGCTGGGAATCAAACCTTTTCGCTGGCAATGGCTTTCTCTTGAGTGTGGGAAGTGTCACGGTTGATGATTTGCTGATTGATGGTCATTTGGTGCTCAACATTGATCTCGGCGCCGGCTGGCGGTTTCAAGGGGATGGGCGGTGGCTGGAAACCCGGCACCTGAATACCTGGACCAGAGACACTTTCATGGGGCTGGAGAAATTGCTGTCAAAGAATTTTTCTTTGTTCATGAATGTTACACCGTTTTATAACAAGGAATTTACCGATATCCGTACCGGATTTTCTATTTACAATGATGACAAAACGAACTATTTGCGGCTAGGGTTTAAGATTGATGATTTCGTATATGATGACAAAAATCAATTTGGTGCTGTCACTGAAAAATCACCACTGGGGCTCGAGTGGCACAGCCGGTATCAATGGGAATACTTGACAGTTTATACAACCGGGATGCTCGGTACCGGATATGGTCGATCATTCCAGGATCGAAACAAATCGCCGGATATGACCTATCATGCGCAACGGATCAATCGCGCAGAGTTTAAAGTGTATGCAAGCCCTCTAAAAAAATGGCTATTTGGTTCAGGTATTTATTATTATACCTTTATTGACAAAAAATCATATGTAGACGAACGGGAAAGTTATATCTATGAAAACCGGATGACCGATTGGCACCTTGAGATAAATTATGACCTGCATCCGCGCCATGGAATTCGAAACATTAGCCATATTGTATGGCAAACAGCTGGTTCCCGGGGATATCGCGCACACGATTATGACCGGACGGACGTTATGACCGGTTTGTTCTACCTGCTTCATCTTAAACGCCATACTATCGAAGCCGGGTATATGTTTACCCTGGTTGACTGGAGCTATAGCAAACTTTACCGTGATTATGACCGTGCGGAAAGCAGCTATCTCGATAAGCTAAAACTGGCTTGGTATTACCGGTTTCCCAATAACGCTGAATTGAATATTTCGGTCAGTCACCAGGTCAGTATCGGGGGTTTTGGGGGTGCTAACCTACAATATATCATGTTGTTCTAGCGAAATAAAAGCAGGGTCGGTTTCCTGCCCTGCAGCGATGTAAATGCCCTTTGTTCAGTAGTTGAAAAATGCCAGGTAACCGGACTTGCCCCTTCGGGTACGCGGGGATAAAAGGCAAAACCAATCTCGAAGGTGTCGATAACCAGGTTGATATTACGCAGACGCAGGGTGAGGCCCAGCGAAGAGTACATGTTTTTTAGGTCTGGTACCCTGTAATTCGTGCCGATAAATCCGGTATCAAAAAAACCGGCCAGCGCAAATCTGAATCCCAGCCAGTTCCAGGGAGAAAAGGCAACACTCTCAAATCTCAGCGACAACCTTTGTTTGCCTGTAAAGTCTTCGTTGGTCAACCAACGGATTCCGGAGATATCTTTTAGCTCGATCAGGATTTCATCAATGCGGTTAAAACCTATGGTATAATCGCTATAGAAAAATTGCCTGAAGCGAAAGCCATCGAGTTGGATCAACGGAGTAAAATAAGACAGCCCTGCAGTCACAACCCCATTCTCAAGCCGATGCCCATCGTAATAAGCACCGAATTGAAAGTTAGCGCTGAGGTAGCCGAGGTGATCAAGGAGCAGACCTCCGCTTATTCCCATGCTTCCATATTGGCGGTTTTCAATTTCTCCGTTGCTGTAGCCTCCGGTTATATCGATGCGATAGCCGATCGGTATATCTTCCGTTCTTCCGAATCCGCGGACCAGATTACTTGTCGTGTAGTAAATTTTACTGTAAAACATCGATGCTAAGATCATGTCCTGATTGTGATATACAAAATTGGAATCGGGATTAATTTGCGGCCTTACATCATAATTAAAGGTATTATAACGAAGCGCAAAAGTAATGTTACGGCGGCTTTCACTGCCTCCGATCTGGAACGCCCGCCCAAACCACAGATCCGTATCGTTGATCCGATAGAAGCGTTGTTTTGTGCTGTTTGATAGCGTATAGATACCTGATCGTCTGAAACTTAGCCCGCCGGCATATTTTGTTTGTGGCGTTAAAAATGCCTTATCGAAACTTATGCCATACACCTCACGCTCCTGTACATTGGTGTAGGAAAGTGTTCCTGAAATAAAAGTACCCCGGATATTATTCACATAAAATCTTCCGTCATATCCTAACTCTGGTGTCTGATTGGATCTGTAGCGAAATCCGTTGTTGAATTCCCAGCCCATGCCGAACAGATTGCGGTCAAAAATATCAAAATTGAAACTGCTGGCACTTTTAACCGAGCCACCGATACCAATGGAAAAAATATCCTGGGTTACGATGGTCAGTTCGACTTCACTCGTATCGGTCGTCATAGGTTTTATATATATCCGGGCGTCACGTATAAATGGCAGCGTACGAAGTATGCGCTCGTTATCGGAAAGCAGAAAGGGCTCCACAGTATCATTAGGCGCAAAGATTAAATTTTGGGCAAGAATGCTTTTCTGGGTAACTGTGTGTGCAGAGTTAGCAACTTTTACTATATCAGAACCGGGTACCAGTGTAGTATCATATACGGATCCTCCGAATGTAGGCACACTTCTGAAACGAATGGCAGATATACGGCTGCCGCGAAAGGGTATAAAATATTCTTCGCTGTCAAAAAAGTCTCTACGTTCCGGAAGATGCTGTTTTGAAGTATCGATAAAAACGGCATGATATAATAAATCATACAGGTCATCGGTCAGAGCTTTGTCTGTGGTATCGCTTTCGATCCCATCCTTAAAGATTGCTATATTTGGATCATCCGCCGCCAATAATTCAGGGATATATATAACCCCCACCAGCAATAAACTGATAAGATTTTTATTTATTGAAAATCTGAGCATTTTCGATACATACAGGTGTTGTCAATAATCCCCTTCTTCAAATGAGATCTGTATATTCCGACGACATTGATCCGGAAAAATTATAAGAAATTACATTCAATTTTGTGATATTCCAAGATTGGTGGTATGTTTTTCATGGCCTAGTTTCAGATATATCAGTAATTTTTTCTTGAGATAATTAAATTTCGATTTTTAATTAATCCAGTATTAACCTTCTGAAATTATCTGGCATCAGATTTCATTTATTCGGTATATTTCATTATCTCCGGACAGTGGAGAACAAAATAGTATTATCGCCGTAAAATGATGATTAATTGAATTTGTTTTGGGAAATCGCGATAATACTCCGGAGCAATACTCTGGCTTGCATAGAATGGTGTCCATAATCGCAGCTGGCAAAGAGACCGATCCATTCATATCACGATCAGCCATGATTTTAAATTGGGAGTAAAATATGAATCATTTGAACAACAGCATCCCGTTTATCAATTCAATCTTTCACCCCTCAGATTTTTCTGCAGCCAGCGAAAATGCATTTGCACATGCTCTGGCCATTGCTTTGCGCCGGAAATGCCGGTTTACCATCCTGCATGCAGGGAAATCCCGCGAAGCATGGACAAATTTTCCGGCAGTGCGTTCCACTTTACAACGATGGGGGATGCTAAAGGAAGGGAGTTCAAAATCGGCAGTAGCAGATGAATTGAACATTCAAATTCAAAAAGTAGCCATTGATACGGATGAGCCGCTCGAATCGATCCTGGAGTATCTTGAACGTCATCCCACCGATCTGATCGTTCTCGCAACAGAAGGTAGAGAAGGCCTGCCCCGCTGGATTAAACCATCCATGGCAGAAAGAGTTGCCGAAGAGTCACATATGATGACCCTATTCGTATCGTCTGCAGCGCGCGGCATTGTAAATTTTAATGATGGCAAAATTTTGCTTAGGAAAATCCTTGTACCGGTTGATATAAAACCCTCACCGATGCCTGCAGTCGTATATGCGGCTCGTGCTTCTGCGATGGCTGACCAACCGGTGGAAATCATCTTACTGAATATTGGCGATGGCCGGGTATTCGAAACGCTCAAACTGGAGGATCAGACCGGTATTATATGGGAAAAACTGCAGCGTGAAGGGAACGTTGTAGATGAAATTGCCTCTGTCGCACATGATCGCGATGTGGACCTGATTGTCATGACCACCGAAGGGCGAAAAGGATTTTTAGACGCTCTACGGGGCAGTATCACTCAACAGGTTGTTCGGATGGTCCCTCGTCCTCTGCTGGCCGTACCGGTAAAAAAAATATAAGTGACCGGAATATTTTGAATGCTCAACCGTTTGGAAAAACAGTTATTTATATTGCTGACATGTTTTATTGCTCTGACTGCCTGTATGCGCGACCGTATTACAGTTCCCCCTGTCACCGAAAACAGGACCGGAACATATTCTTACGGCAAGTTTATTTGGCATGATCTACTGACTGACGATCTAGCGGCAGCGAGAAATTTTTACCAGTCGCTATTTGCGTGGGAATTTAAGGGGCGGGGTGGCGATGATGCCCCGTATCTGACCGCTTATAACGGAGATATTCCTGTATGTGGCATCGTAAAATCCGACCGGCTTGAATCAGATAGGTCTGAGTCGCGCTGGATAGGATATATCTCCGTTCCCGACGTACAGCAATCCGCCGGTACTATTCTCCGCATGCAGGGAATTATTTTCGTATTACCGCGCGAATTATCCGATCGTGGTATTGTCGCTCTTGCCGGTGACCCGTGGGGTGCTAATTTTGGGTTGATCAAAACCTGGGACGGGGATCCGGAAGAGAAAGAACCGCAGATAAATGATTGGCTATGGGATGAGTTGCTGACCGCTTCTCCGGATTCAATGGCCGGTTTTTATCAGGAAGTATTTAAATATACCCGTGATGTAAATAAAATAGAAAGTGAAAACAAATATACGATATTAAAATCGAAATCCGGCGTCTGTGCCGGCATCTCACATCTAACAAATATCAACATGTCTCCATTCTGGCTATCGTATATCAGGGTCGAAAATATCAATACGATTATGGATCGCAGCCAGACTCTGGGGGGGAAAATTATTCACGTTTCCAAAGCAGGTCCAGATAAAACATCAGCTGCCATTATTGCTGATCCGACGGGTGCCATATTTGGTGTCCAGGAATGGCCCTGATCAGATATTGGAGGAAAGTCATGCACAGAATTTATTCACTATTTATATTTTTATTCTTTTGTCTGGTTCTGACAATTGCCGGCTGTGCGGGAACCTATGTCGGGGTCGGCATTCATACCCCCGGTCCCTGGGGCGGACCTTATCCCCATAGTGGGGGCACGGTGATCATCGGCCGGCCGATGCCCGCTCCTTATTTACCACTTGAACAGTCAGAGCAAAGTGCGGTTGCTGCACAGCGGATGCAAACGATTGAATAGTAATAGGTCATTCACGGTGGGCCGTCTTCCGCCAGCCCGATATATTGCCCGTATTGGATTGTTCCTGCTTATTGCGTTCGATATCGGGCCGGCTCTGGCGCAATCACCTTACAGCCTGAACTGGTCTTACGACGGTCCTCTACTGGGGATTTCAGCCGGTGCCGGAGGAATGACGCTGATTCTTGGTGCGCAGCGCGAGCCTCTGACAATTGCCGATGTCGAATCACTGAATCCATCGAATATCAACGCATTCGATCATCCGGCGATCTGTAATTATTCTCTCCAACAGAGTGATCTAAGTGATATTCTCCTCGGTATGATGCTGATCATCCCTGCCGGATTGTTGACTTCCGAACGAGTGCGCAAAGACGCTTCGACCGTCGGAATCATGTACACAGAAGTGCTGATACTGGCAAATATTGGTCCGCAGATTTTCAAGGTTGCCACCCCGCGCATTCGGCCCTATGTATATAATCCCGCGGTTCCAATGTCTGAGAAAACCACTGTAAATGCTAAAGAATCGTTTTTTTCGGGACACACTGCCAATTCGTTTGCCTCAGCCGTGTTTTTATCAAGCGTTTATTCGGCATATTATCCGGATTCCAAATGGTCCCCCTATACCTGGGCCGGTTCACTAACCTTGGCTGCTTTCGTTGGGTATTTGCGTTATTCCTCCGGAAATCATTTCCCAACCGATATCCTGACCGGCGCCCTGTGGGGAAGTGTGGTGGGCTTTCTGATCCCACGTCTGCACCGGACAGAAACAGAGCCGGGTATGGGCGCGACTCCGGTTATTGGCGGGAATATTAGTTTCTCTTTTTAAAATTACCTGAAATATCCGGCCTGCATAAAATGCAGGATCAGTTTTATCAGAAATTGAATATTTTTTTAATATGAGGCAGGGATTACGCGAACTAACGGTATATATGAATTAAAGAGTCAAAATGTATTCCTGACCGTTTCGCACCCGCTAGGTTCTGAATAAAATTGCACCGGGATAACCGCATCCTGATTTATCTTTCGGGAGAAATATTTTCGATATTTACCGTGTTTGAGAACCAGAATATGCAACGAAAAAATAATAAAATTCAAAAAAGTAAGCGCATCTGATACATATGTGATTGATACCATGGACCTTGTCTTATCCGTTTTACCGATATTCCTTCTGGCACTGATCGCGCCATATCTGTTCCGGTTATCAAAAAAGAATACCGGTTTGATCCTTGCGCTGATACCCGCCGCAGTATGTATTTACTGGATCGCAAATATCGGCCACATCGAAAGCGGCGCCACACGACAATTCTCCCTGCTATGGATTCCGTCGCTTGGTATAAATCTATCTTTTTATGCTGACGGACTCAGTCTCTTGTTCATCATTTTGATCAGCGGTATCGGTGCCCTGGTGCTTATTTTCGCTGGGGCGTATCTCAGCGGAAATCCTCTCCTGGGCAGGTTTTACCTGTATATCCTTTTTTTTATGGGCGCAATGCTAGGCCTGGTTATTGCTGATAATTTGCTGATTCTGTTTGTTTTCTGGGAATTGACCAGTATCAGCTCTTACCTGTTGATCGGTTTCGAACACGAAAAAGAAGCGTCACGTCGTCTGTCTCTGCAGGCACTTCTGGTTACTGGCGGTGGAGGCCTGGCGCTGCTTGCAGGATTGATTTTGATCGGTCTGCTGACAGGCAGTTATGAATTCACAGATCTGCTGCAGAATCCGGACATCATTCGCTCGCACAGCTTGTATTTACCGATTTTAATCCTGGTGTTGCTGGGAGTTTTCACCAAATCGGCGCAGGTACCATTTCATTTCTGGTTGCCCGGTGCCATGGTGGCGCCGACACCGGTAAGCGCCTATCTCCATTCAGCAACGATGGTCAAAGCTGGTATTTTCCTGCTTGCCAGGATGAACCCGATATTGGGGGGGACCGATGCCTGGCATTATATAATTTCCATCGTCGGAGTTATAACCATGGTCACCGGCGCAGTCATGGCAGTGGTACAGACCGATTTAAAAAGGCTTCTGGCGTATTCAACCGTGAGTGCACTTGGCACGATCGTACTGCTTCTGGGACTGGGGACGGTAATGGCAACCAAAGCAGCAGTCGTCTTTTTGATCGTACATTCGCTTTATAAAGGTGGTCTTTTCATGATTGCCGGAACAATAGATCATGAAACCGGTACACGTGATGTTACCTGCCTAGGCGGGCTCGTCAGATTTATGCCGATCACCGCGATTGCCGCCGGATTAGCCGCTCTATCGATGTCAGGCTTTCCACCACTGCTGGGATTTATCAGCAAAGAATTGATCTACGAAGCGAAATTGCAATTACCCGCATTAAGCGGTCTGGTTACCACAGCCGGAATTCTGGCTAACGTTGTCAATGTTGCAGTGGCGATTATCGTCGGTATTGCACCTTTCTGGGATGACGAGAAAATCAGGTTCCAACCCGAGCATGAGGCGCCCTTATCCTTCTGGGTAGGTCCCCTGATATTGTCAATGCTGGGATTGATATCCGGCTTATTTTCGGATCTGATCGGACGCCAGTTGATTGCCCCGGCTGTAAGTGCAGTAAGGGCAGAAGAAACACTGGTCAGATTGAAATTATGGCACGGGATCAGTCCGGTCCTGATGTTAAGTGTCGCCACACTTTTAACCGGAATCGGACTTTTTTTTATACGTCACGTGCTGCGTCGTTTAGCAGCAAACCTGAAGATCCTGACTAATATCGGCCCTGGCAGCATGTATAAATTTATGATTGATGGAGTGCTGCGTTTTGCTGCCTGGCAAACCCGGATAATTCAAAACGGTTATCAGAGTATTTATACACTCGTAATTTTTGCTGCGACTGTGTTGTTGATTCTGCTGACTTTCTCCGGGTCATATCTGGATTTTGATTGGTTTATGCTGACGGATGTCCGCTATGATGAAGTGCTTCTTATCTTTATTATGCTTATCGCCGGGTTTTCGGTAATAAAAATCAAATCCCGGTTGGGCGCGGTAATCGCCCTGGGTGTGATCGGGTACAGTATTGCACTGTTATATGTCCTGTACGGTGCACCCGATCTTGCTATTACCCAGATTCTGGTTGAAACACTGACAGTAATTTTATTCGTGTTTGTGATTTATCATTTGCCGAGGTTCACAGAACTGTCATCCCGCGCCGTCCGGATCAGGGATGCCGTTGTCAGCATTCTGTTCGGCAGTGCAATGACGATCATGATGTTGAAAGCAATATCAATACCCCATGCGCCGATCTCGGATTTTTTTATGCGCAACAGCTATTTACAGGCGTTCGGTAAAAATGTTGTCAATGTTATTCTGGTGGATTTCAGATCTCTGGATACACTCGGTGAAATTACGGTCTTAAGCGTTGCGGCACTGGGCGTTTATGCTTTGCTCAAATTCAAAACCACCCGTGGGAAGCAACCATGATATCCGTGATACTTCAAATCGCGACAAAAATCATTGCCCCGGTGCAATTAATCTTCTCCATATATCTTATGTTAAGAGGGCATAATCAACCGGGGGGCGGCTTTATCGGAGGATTAGTTGCAGCCAGTGCTTTTGCTCTGTACGCAATGGCGTATGATGTATCGATGGCAAAACGGATTTTGCGTTTCTCCCCACAGTTGATATCCGCCGTAGGCTTAATGCTTGCAGTAATCAGTGGTCTTCTGCCCCTGATTTTCGGTTTGCCCCTGATGACCGGTCTCTGGGATGGGTCAATTTCTATGCATTTTATCGGACTTGGCGATTTGAAACTGGGAACCCCTTTACTGTTTGATTTCGGAGTTTATCTGGTTGTGATCGGTATAACGATGAGCATCATATTGTCCCTGGTAGAGGAGGATTGAGGCGATGGAAATTATACTGGCCATTGGAACAGGCAGTCTGTATGCGATGGGATTTTATCTGATGCTTCGCCGCAGCCTGGTAAAACTTGTTTTTGGAATGGTCATGCTTGGTCAGGCGACAAATCTGCTGATCTTCACCACAGCCGGACTTACCCGGTCCAATCCGCCGGTCATTGCAGAAAACGCCGAGAGGCTTGCCGGACCGGCGGCAGATCCTTTACCGCAGGCGCTGATTTTGACGGCCATTGTAATCAGTTTCGGAATTCTGGCCTTCGCGCTGGTGTTGATGCGCCGGGCGCACAAAATGACCGGAACAGATGATCTGGATAAAATGCGGGGAACCGATCAATGATCTGGCTTGCCATCTCACCGATTATTATACCCTTAAGCTCAGCGATTCTGCTGGTATTATTCAGAAAGTCGCGATCCCAGCAGGTTCTCAGCCTGATTGGCGCTGGAGTTTTTTTTGTACATACGGTACTGTTGCTTATTGATATTAGCCGGTCTGGAATGGAAGTAGTTCGGATCGGCAATTGGCCGGCACCTTACGGGATCACGCTGGTAATCGATCTGTTCAGTGCCATCATGATTACCGTCACCGGATTTATAGGTCTGAATATTGCTCTTTATGCGTTGTCGGATATAGATCGGGAACGGAGCCGTTTTGGCTTTCATCCGCTGATGCATGTCCTGCTGATGGGTGTTTGTGGTGCCTTCATGACCGGCGATTTATTCAATCTGTACGTCTGGTTCGAAGTGATGCTGATGTCCTCATTCGTTTTGATGGCTCTCGGGGGAGAGCGGACTCAAATCGAAGGGGCGGTGAAGTATGTCTCACTCAATTTTATTGCATCGGTTATATTTCTGACGGCCATTGGAATCATTTATGGTAAGACAGGTTCACTCAATATGGCAGATCTGGCGCTGAAAATAGGTGGTAATGAGTCCGGACCAATGGTTAAATCGGCGACCATGCTACTGCTCGGTGCGTTCGGTATCAAAGCAGGTATTTTTCCTTTTTTCTTCTGGCTTCCGGCGTCCTATCATACGCCACCGGCAACTGTTTCAGCGCTGTTTGCCGGCCTATTGACCAAAGTGGGTGTTTATGCGATGATCAGGATCTTTACTCTGGTGTTTGCGTATGAAGTGACCGGTTTAACCAAAATGCTGCTGATCATCATATCCGCATTCACCATGGTGACCGGTGTCCTCGGTGCGGCGGCCCAGTATGAGATCCGGAAGATCCTGGCGTTCCATATTATCAGTCAGATCGGGTATATGATCCTTGGCCTGGCACTTTTTACACCGCTCGCTATGGCAGCGGCGATATTTTATCTGGTACACCATATCATTGTAAAAACTAATCTATTCCTTATCGGTGGTTTGATAGGGCATATCAAGGGCTCTTATGATCTGAAAAAGATCGGTGGATTGTATCTCACTCATCCACTGCTGGCCGTTGTTTTTCTGATACCGGCCTTATCGCTGGGAGGCATCCCACCATTGTCGGGATTCTTTGCCAAATTTACAATTATCAAAGCCGCGCTGAACGTGGAATCGTACCTGATTGTTTTTGTTGCCCTTGCGGTAAGTGTCCTGACGCTCTATTCGATGACCAAGATCTGGGCGGAAGCCTTCTGGAATACCGGTCCGGAAGTACAACCGGCGGGGAGAGCAATGCCGATTCTGATGCTGATACCGATAATTCTATTGGCTGCAGCCACCATAGGGATCGGATTTTTTCCAGATACCCTGCTGCAATACAGCCACCGGGCTGCAGAGCAATTATTCGATCGCGGCGCGTATATCAGAAATGTACTGGGGGTGTATTGATGCGGATCCTGCGTATGCTGACAAAAATCGTACTGTTTATCGGTTTTTACATCTGGGAACTTTTGATATCGAATTTGAGGATCCTGCATGATGTACTGACCCCCGCTCATCGTATGCGACCGGGTATTATTGCTGTGCCCCTTGACGCAAAGACAGATCTGGAAATTCTGCTTTTTTCAAATTTACTGACCATGACACCCGGTACGCTGAGTCTGGAAATCTCACCCGATCGAAAGATTTTATATATCCACGCCATGTATGTCGAAGATGCGGATCGCTTCAGACAGTACATTAAGGAAGACTTTGAAGCACGTGTTCTGGAGATTCTGCGATGAACATAACCGAAGTTGGTCTTGGAATAGCAACTTTTTTTCTGGCTGTGGCCCTTCTTCTGGCTTTGTACCGGCTCATCAAAGGGCCTTCGTTGGCCGACCGGGTTATAGCGCTCGACCTGATATCAATGATCCTGGCAGGTAAGATTCTCGTTTATATTGTACTGACCGGTGAACCCATCTATCTGGATGCAATTGTGGTGCTGGCTGTCATTGCCTTTTTCGGAACGGTGGCTTTTGCGCGCTATCTGGAGAAAGGGGTATCAAAATGATCCTGATATGGTCAACAGTAATATTCTTTATATTAGGCGCATTTTTAATGCTGATAGCGGCCCTGGGCGTGGTTCGTTTTCCGGACGTGTACACACGCATGCATGCCGCCTCAAAATCGGTTTCACTGGGTCTGGTTCTTATGCTGATTGCTTTAATTTTATTTTTCGGCACCCCGATGATCTTATTAAAAGCGATCGCCGGGATATTTTTTGTATTTTTAACGATACCGGTCGCCTCTCATATGATCGGGCGTGCTGCCTATTTGAGGAAAGTTTCCTTGTATGAGAAGACCGTGGTAGATCAGATGGCCGAACAATATAAAAATTTTATACAAGACAAAAATGAATAAAACCAGAAACTTACCAGAATCTGAGACCAGTAGTGCACGCAGTCGGATTGAAAATGGATATCCAGAGGCGGCCCAAAGATGGTTGTGATCCCACCGCCGTAAAAAACATCACAATAAGTCCTGAAACTTAACGACTTTAATTCCACATCGCTGAAATAGATACATTATTGATAAGAACCGGCAGAATGGAAGGTTATAAAATACCTCTGATTATACGTAAGATTAATTATATATTACAGAAAAGCAGGAATTTGATTATTTTAAGCTCGTTTACTAACTTTAATATGCTTTGCCCGTAAATAGGTGTAAAATAATATGATAATCGTAATCATTGAGCCGGGAGATGGAAATGAGATATTTGTCGTTATGGATTGGTTTGCTTGTTTTTGTTTTATATTTGCAAAACGGTTTTGCGCAGGAAAAAAGGGATAAAATAAACTGGAAGATGAAGGGTAATTTCAAGCCTTTTGTCGAAGCAAATTATGGATTCGGTAAACCCAAACACAAAAAGTTTGAGGATACGTTTGCCAATACCGGTCAGATCGATGTTAAACTCGGTTACAGTGAAGTTCAGAAATACCGCGGAGTGGTCTGGGAAATAGATGAACGGTATGTGTTCGGAAATTATCTCTCCTCCGATGCCGAGTTTCTCAGAGAACTGGATGGCAATGTGAAAACGGAGATTGCACGTTTCGGTTTTGGCAACCGGCTGGGCTTTGGATATCATTTCGGCTCGATTGCTGTGCTGCCTTATAATCAGAATCAGTTTATCTGGACCAAGCTAAAATCCACCCGGCCCGATTCCCTCACAATAAATGATGTCGCAATCCTGGATCGTTATGAAAATGCCTACCGGTTTGGCGTTTCTACGGAGGGTGGCGCCAAGATTCTCCTGTTTGATTTCCTTTCGGTCAACGCATCCTATGAGTTGTCAGTCGTCTATCCCCGACATATTTTCTGGCCCTGGCTGGGAAGTTATGTCATTCTGCAAACCGGTTTGAATGCGGTCTCGGTGTTCTCGGAGGATATCGTTCGCTCTTCGAAGATACTAGGCCCACTCATGTATTTTGTTCTTAAAAATGGCCTCGCCTATGTATTTTATACCCAGTTGCAGGAGAAAATGAACTGGCCGTTTAACTCGGAAACGCCGCTGACCATCGAAACGATCAAAATTGGTGCTTCAATTACCTTCTAAGTCAGGCGGCGCGGGTAGACAAATTCATGCCAATGAAAAATTACTTTTAACTCTCGCATGCATCCTGTCCAGGGGGTCAGAAGAAACTGTAGAATAAGGTTGAGATCCCAAATTCCCCAGCAGGATCTTTGGCGATGCCGCCCATTTGGAAAATGATCAGTAAGCTTGTTATTCTGCTAATTCACATTATCAATTGCTGCTGCCTTGAAAATAATCGGTCATCAGGTAATCTATGGTTCATAGGCTGAAAATTCTGCTGATTGTATTATCCTGCCTGTTCTGTATCCGGCCGGTCCTGGCACAGAAAACAGATCTGATTTTCCTTAAAAACGGCGACCGTGTGACCGGTGAGATCAAGGAATTGAGCTACGGAAAAGTACGCCTGAGTACGGACGATATGGGGACGATCTATATCGAATGGGATAAGATCGAGCGTCTGATTTCCGACAAGATATTTGAGGTCGAACTGCAATTCGGCAGTGTTTATTATGGAACTTTGGGTGTTACTGCTGATAAGCGCAAAATGGCTGTGATCGGCGATACACTGACTTATGATCTGTACCGGGCTTTTGTGGTCAGCATCCGTCCTATCAAAGATACCTTTCTGCAGCGTCTCGACGGTTCGATCAGTCTGGAATTTAATCTGACCAAGACCACCGGTGTCAAGCAGCTGATTCTTGGTGGTAATATTATGTATCAGGCCAGGATTTGGTCACAATCGGTTACCTTTAACTCACAGGTAACCAGCCAGCCGGAAAAAGATATGTCGCGCCGGGGGGATCTTAACTATCAGGCGATCCGACATCTTGAGAAAAGATGGTTCGGGGCAGGTATTCTGGCCCTGGAGCAGAATACCGAACTGGGCATTGATTTGCGTGCTTCGATCGGCGCCGGAGGAGGCCGGAGACTAATCCAGACAAATAATACACTGCTGTGGACAGCCGCGCTGCTTTCCGGCACAAGAGAATCGATCCGGGACTCATCCGGCGTCAAATACAACCTGGAACTTCCGGTAAAAAGCCTGTATCGCGTATTTGTATTCGATGATCCCAAAACCGATATCACCATCAATCTGGGGATTTTTCCGAATTTAACTACGCTGGGAAGGATACGTATGGAACTGGACTCTAAGCTGGAATACGAATTTATTAAGGATTTAAAAGCCCGGCTGAACTTTTATTACACTTTTGATAACAAGCCACCCTCTGCCACGGCTGCGAAGGATGACTATACACTGACGACCGGTTTTGTCTGGAAATTATAATCAACGCACCTGATGAATGGAATGAAATAGATCACATAGCTGTTGGATATTTACAGGAAGGCCTCTTGCCGGATTGTTAAAATCTCGAACCGGCAGAGCAATCTAAGAGAAGTCTACGAGAAAACATGCACCTGATAGTTGTGGCCGTGGAGTGAAAAAAATGTCAGTGTATATACAATCGATTACTGAGTAATCCGGCTGATAAAATTAGTTGAAAATAATTTTTGATAATTCTGAAATATATCGCAAAATTCCAATACAAAATGCGCATCCCGCAGTTTTGTAAGAATTACCTGGTATTAAAAAAGGAGGTTTTATATGGATCGTACCCAGATCATCGAAAAATTAAAAGGGGAACTGGATAAACTGAATCAGGAACTGGATAAGGCAGAGGTGAAAATTCAGGAACTGAGTGGCGAAGGCAAGAAGGCTTATCAAAAGCAGGTTGAAGAACTGCGTCAATTAATGTCCGAGGCAAAGGCTAAATACGACAAGGCCAAAGGATCCGCGGAGGATAGCTGGAAGGAAGTACAGGATAACATCGAATTCACCGCCAGGGCCTTGAAAAACTCGGTAAATTATTTTCTGTCCCATTTTAAACAGCGCAGGAAGGAATGACGGTTTTATTTGCCTGATAGTATGATAAATCATAATGGTGGAGCGAAGTACATGTAGGCAATAGCAAAAAACATGGATTTCAATTTGCACTAAAATTCCAGGTGAGACTCAGGGTAATCCCGTGTTACACAGTGTGGATACTTATGTAGTGGATTTCCTGCAGATCAGGTGCTACTGGATTTTTGTGGTATCTGGAATATGACCATTATCAAATGTCAGATTTTATATGCACTGACTTGACCATGCGTTTACATAATAATAATCAGTATCAATTTTAGAGTTAAGCAGATTCCGTCATTCCGAATTTGGTTCGGAATCTAAAAAAATCAAGTGTTTAGATCCTGAAACTGGTTCAGAATGACATAGAATTTTATTGCAGCTACATACAGATTTTAAGTCAAGAAAAGGTAAACACATGGTCAGTTCAAGAAATTTTATAAATTATGCGTATGGATATAAACGAGTGAAATTACTTTAGGAAACTTTAAATGTCAGTGAATACCGATTATGGATTTGAACGCGAATTTGCTGTTCCGGTTGGCCAATCGGCTGATCTAGCCAAATATCCTGAGAAATACCCCGGTAATCTGGTGAATAAGTCAAAAGCTAAAAAGCAACTGGCGGAAAATATCTCGCGCCTTTCCCTGGCCCAGGAATTGCTCTGGGCCTCGGCTAAACATGGGGTGCTCCTGATATTTCAGGCAATGGATGCGGCAGGGAAAGACGGGACGATTAAACATGTCATGTCCGGTGTGAATCCACAGGGTGTTGAGGTTTACAGTTTTAAAGCACCGACATTGAATGAACGTATGCATCATTTTCTATGGCGTGGGATTCAGAGATTGCCGGCGCGCGGCCGGATCACGATTTTCAACCGCTCATACTACGAAGAGGTCCTGGTCGTAAGGGTACACCCAGAATTTCTGGTGGCTCAAAACCTGCCGCAAAAGAAGTTTGATGACTCGTTCTGGAATTTGCGGTTTGAGGATATTAATAATTTTGAACGGATGATCACCCGTAACGGCACGATGGTGATTAAATTCTTTCTGCACGTTTCCTTTAAAGAGCAGAAGAAACGATTCTTAAAACGGTTGGAAGATCCGCATAAACTGTGGAAGTTTTCAGAGGATGATTTATCAGAGCGAGGTTACTGGAAAAAATACATGCAGGCTTATGAACAGATGCTGGCGGCAACCAGCACCGAATGGGCACCGTGGTATATTATTCCGGCTGATCAGAAGTGGTTTATGCGGATGGCCGTGGCAGATATCATTACACGCCGGATTCATGAATTGAACCTGGCTTTTCCGAAGGTTTCCAAACAGCAGCGGGAACGTCTGATGCAGATCCGCAAAAAACTGCGCAATGAATAATGATTTCCCGATCGGTTAAGTGAAAATTCAAGAAAAAACATCATGATCCTCTAAGGATTTTAAATTCTGAGGGATTATCCTGTCATTTTCGGATTCTCCCGCCGTGCTTCAGGTCTCTGCCTGACCAATATAAATGCCTGTTATTACAATGACCTGTTTTTTCGAATTTAGGTAAGATCAGGTTATGAAACAGACATGAGGGAAAAATTGAGGCAATTACTATTAATCAATCCATCGTTTATCACGCTTGATGCGGATGGTTTGCCACTGCCGGATCCAGGCGACAATATCCTGCCGTTCCTGCGGGGTGAGTAACGGATAATCTGCCGTTCCGCGGCCCCAGGAAGGCATTCGGGTACCACGGCGCCCGATGGATATGGTGGCAAGAATATATCCGTTGGATGCCGCATTTAAAAATTCCTGGTTGTTCAGCGCGGGACCTTTACTGCCTTCTCCGTATTGTCCGTGACATTCCGTACAGCGCCTGTAAAACAGCGATTTTCCCCGGTCCGGATTTCCCAGAACCATACCGGCAGGGATATAATCGGCGATACTATCCTGCCGGCTGTACATGTAGGTGACAATATCTGTTATCTCACGTTTGTGCCCGGCAGTATTTTTTATCCCGCGGCCGCTCAGGCCGAACATTGCCGAATGGGCGCGGCCGTAGGTTATTGTTGCGACTATAAAAGCCGGCCCGGTCATCCTCAAAAAATCTCTGTTCAGTATTGCCGGACCGATTCCGCCGGCACCGTTTTCTCCGTGACAGCGGCTGCAGCTGTAGTAGAAAAGGCTGTCTCCGCGGCTGATATTGCCATTCAGCTGAACAGCCGGCAATGGACGCATAGGATCAATCTGCTGAGAGCGAATGTACATCAGAAGATCCGCCAGCTGTCTTTCCGAAAATGTCCGCCAGGCCGGCATTGCCGTATTGGCCCGGCCATCGACAATGTTTGCTAAAATATAGCTGTCGGTCGCCAGGGTCAGAAATCCGTCAGACAAAATATTGGGCGCCAGCCGGATACCCTCGCCCGTCTCATGGCACATACGGCAGTTCTCGGAAAATAATTCAGCACCTGGCCCGGAGATACCTGATTCACGTCTTATCCTGTTTAAATCCGGACCGGGCGGACGCATGACGCGGACCGACGACATCAGCGCAAGAATTTCCGATGCGATGAGACCTGATACTTCCGAAGTCCAGGCATGCATATAACGTCCGCTGCGCCCCTCGGTCAGGGTAAAGGCGATATAATCCCGGGAAGCAACCGCCTGAAAGTCCGGATTTGCCAGTGCTGGTACATAAAACGGAACTGTCCGGGTTGAATCCGGCATGCCGCCGGTGCCATGGCAGCCGCTGCAGAGGCGGGAAAATAGTTGGTCATGCGCAATCTCTGATCGTTCATTTTTAAACTCCCGGATCATTGGCATGGCGATATAGCGCAGCGGAAACCGCGGTCTGAATTGTCCGCGCAGAAATAATATAAGGTCATCTATGTCTGACTCCCGGAGATGATATGCCGGCATGACCGATCCGGTTGAAATATCCTGTGGCCGGCGGAGATGTTCGCGGTGCCAGATTTCGATACGATATGGACCATTGATGTTATGAAAATCAAAGGAAGCCAGTGTTCGTGAGCCGAGATCTGTGAGGTCCGGTCCATGCATACCGCCAACTCTTCGTATTCTGTGACAGCCCTGGCACCCGTTCTCAAGAAATATAGTGCGGCCTGCAGCCAGGCGATCTGCGCCGGTAAGTGAGAAGTCTGACGGGAAAATGGTCAGGTGACATTTCCCGCAATAGGCCCAGGTTTGACGCGACGGAAGAAAAGGATTGTTGATCGAGGTATCATGGGCATGCGCAATATCCAGGGCGCGGCCACGTCCTCCGTGACATGCCGAGCAGCCATAGTTATCCGGATTGTGGGTGATGAACCAATCCCCGGGATGGGAAGAAAGCGGCAGCGGTTGATTAATCAGGCGGCTGTCATATAAACCGATATGGCAGGTCGGGCAACGGTCCACAAGCTGAAGTTCAGCTCTTTCGATTTGACGGATCTGAATCTTCCCTCCGTCCGGCAGGGTGTCAGACAGGAGCGACCGGTAATCCTCCTGAAAGCGTTCCCAGTCACGCAATCCCGATTCGCTGATGATCATCAGAAGCAGAACAAGGATCACCGCACATCCGCCGATAATGACGGCGCGCTTAAAATGTCCTGTAAGCGTATAATCAGATTCAGTCATACACCCCAAGGCCAGGAAAATTGCCAATCCATTCCGCGAAACCATATCCCGGTAACAGTTAGTACGATAAAACCGACGGCACTCACCGTAAAAAGCGCAATGGCTGAAAATCGGCTGGATCGGTACCTCTTTCCTACCAGAATAGCCCAAGCGACATAGAGAAGAGTCAGCATGGTTCCCGGATTGATCAAAATAGTAAGAAAAGTATAACCTCTGAAGGCAGCGGTGGATAATGAGGATACTGCAATTGCGCCAGCCGCTGCCGGTAATGCAAATAAAACCGATAACAATGTAATTCTTAAGCCTTTTCCGCCACTGAACCAGATCCCCGCTGCAGTGTCTTCGTGGTCAAAAACCGGGATCAGAAAAAGGCCGGTCAGCAGCAGTAAAGGAATTACGATTCCGCCGCTGAAAGCCGAGTAAGATACCAGTTCCTGGACACCCAGAAAATACCACGGCGATTTTGCCGGATTATCGGGCAGCGCCGGATCCGCTATCGCACGCAGCGGGGCATCGAGCAGTAAAGCGAAAAAGAGAACCACGGCCAGCGTACCGACAAATATTGCAGTTTCAGCCCAGATCAGTACCGGCCAGCTGAGCCATTTTGTCTTATCTGGATGATCCGGATCTGTATTTTCTGATGATTCTTCGCTTTTTTGGGAAGACAGCTGTACAGGAGTACATAAACCGTCACTTTTGCGCATACGCCAGAAATGATAACCGAGCATGAACAGGGTTGATACCGGCAGGAACACCACATGCAGCATAAAAAAGCGGGTCAGGGTAGCCTGTCCGACCTGCTCACCTCCCAATAGGATATTTTTGACAAATCTCCCCGGATCGATATAGGCGGGTAAACCCAATTCGCGGGTTGCGTTGGCTATATTAGCCGCAATTGTAACTGCCCAGTAAGCGAGCTGGTCCCAGGGCAGCAGATATCCGCTGAAACTGAACGACAGAACCAGGATCAGGAGAATCAATCCCGAATACCAGACCAGACCGCGGCCGCGGCTGTAGGCACCCGTATAAAACACACGGGCCAGGTGCAGCAGCGTGATAAATACCATTCCATGGGCCGACCAGCGGTGCAGGTTGCGCAAGAATCTACCGCCGGATACCACATAGGTAATATCCAGTATCGAAAAATAAGCCCGCTCTACGGATGGAGTATAATAAAAAAGCAGCAGAATTCCGCTGCACATCAGAATGATAAATAAGGATACGGCGACTACTCCCAGACCGAACGTGAAATTTGGTTTAAGAACATAGGGATCCAGCCTGGCTGAATGAATGTGCAGAAAAAAATTCTTGCTGATCGCCCTTGTACGTTCAAGCGCACTTAAGGGTAGTTTCACCGATGGCATAATCTGTCTTTCGGCCGGTGGCAATACTCGGGTATCAGATTTCAAGTAGAGTTTCGGGTGAAACCGATATATCTTCGATAATCATAATCCTCCCGTCAGGTTCCCTTATCACCGAATGCCAGTCCAGATCACGTATTGCCGGCCCGCTTACTGCCTCACCGCGGTTATTGAATTTTGATCCGTGACACGGACAGCGGAATCCTGCATCAGATCTCTGAAGGATACATCCCAGGTGTGTGCAAATTGCGGATACGGCTTTGATCCCTTTCCGATCGCGATATAAATAGATATTTTTCTCTGGCAGAAAAGTAAAATGATTCAACGGGTACTGATTGATATTACCGATACCGTGACGGCGCGAACCGGCACCGGTTTGCGGGACCGGGATTTGAAGTACGGCTGAGGTCACAACTGCACCTCCGGTAATCAGGGTACCGAAAGCTATCCGGTTGAGAAACTCTCGTCTTTTCATATCCCTGCCGAGTTTAATATTCTAAATCGTTATGAATATTTTTCACACCCATGCAGCTGAATAATAAAGGGTTTTATTATTATTCGCAACCGATTTTTATGATATCTGTGTTCGATTTGTCGGAGTCTGGCAAGGATTTAGCGAAAGTCGGCGGAATCGACTTTTTCCTTTTCTACCTCTTCCTTTTGAAAATGATGGGATAAAATTGACCGGTTTGAGCAAGGAATTGTAATCATTGTCTGCCGGGGCGAATATATATTATTGATCGATATTACATTAATCCGGCCGCGTCCATAACAAATTAATGAGCGCCGCAGCAATTTCGATTTCCGGTCGCAACAGGAAAAGGCCGGGAAATTTCAGGCCGTGTATTGTAGCTAACAGTTTAAATTCTTGAATTTATCATTAATTACCGATACTTTTTATCTATGATCAAGAAACGATATTTCCTCATTGGTCTGACAGCCCTTTTGGTTTTAATTTCAATTTATTTTCTATCTGTGATCGATTTCGGTTCGCAGGAGTCAAAAATCGCAGCGGATGAGGACCTGTATACCGGTTTAACAGCTGAATATGTCGGGCGTGACTCATGTATCGCGTGTCACCAGAAAGAATACCGCTTCTGGAAGGGATCGGATCACGACCTGGCGATGCAGCCGGCTGATGAACACACGGTCCTCGGTGATTTCTCCGGAATTACATTCACACACATGGGTGTTACATCAAAATTTTATCGCAGGGGAACCGGGTTTTATGTCTATACCGAAGGCCCAACCGGCAAGATGATGGAATTTCAGGTGCAATATACATTCGGGATTATACCTTTACAGCAGTATCTTGTACCGTTTCCCGGTGGAAAACTGCAGGTATTACCCTTGTGTTGGGATACCAGGCCGTTAAGCCAGGGCGGACAACGCTGGTTCCATATCTATCCGGATGAGCAAATTTCTCCGGATGATATGCTTCACTGGACACATATCATCCAGAACTGGAACTACATGTGTTCTGAATGTCATTCAACCAATGTCAGAAAAAACTATATTGCTGAAATCGATAGTTTTCAAACTACTTACAGTGAAATAGACGTTTCCTGTGAGGCCTGCCATGGGCCGGGATCCCGTCATCTTGAATGGGCGAAAACCCAGGAAAGAGGGGAGGAGACGGCGCACATCAAAGGCAACGGGTTACAGATAACATTCCCGGGACGTGAGGAAGTAACCTGGGTGTTTTCAGATACTTCCGCCACCGCACACCGGACAACTCCGAAAAAGGACGACCATCTGATCGAAATGTGTGCCCGCTGCCATGCCCGCCGGTCGCAGATAACGGATGCATATGTCTTTGGCGAATCTTTTCTGAATACGCACCGACCATCTTTGCTGGTGGATGGATTATATTTTCCCGATGGTCAGATCCTTGAAGAAGTATACGTATGGGGCTCTTTTCTTCAGAGCAGGATGTATCAACAGGGTGTTGTATGTAATGACTGCCATGAATCGCACAGCATGCGGGTATATGCGCAGGACAACACACTCTGTTATCGCTGCCATCAGTATGAGACGTATGGGGTGCGCAGGCATCATTTTCATAATCCGGATTCCACTGGAGCCAGCTGCGTGGAATGTCATATGCCGGAGCGAACTTATATGGTCGTGGATCCGCGCCGGGATCACAGTATGCGCATTCCCCGGCCTGATTTGACAATCGCTCTCGGTACTCCCAACGCCTGCAACAAGTGTCATCTGGATAAGGACACCGGATGGGCCGTGGCTGCTGTGCGCAAATGGTATGGGCCGGACTTTGAGGAAAGGCCTGAGTACGGACGGGTGTTTGCTGCAGCCCGCAGGCATGAACCGGCTGCTTCTGACGGTCTTGCCACACTGCTGGCGGATGGGGAGAAACCTGCCATTGTTCGCGCCACGGCAGCTGTTGAATTAGGCAATTACCTTAATCCGGCAGCGGTAAGACTGCTCCAGGATGTGACGCGTGACAGAAATCCGCTCATGCGCTATGCAGCGCTAAATGCCCTTGCCGGCGCTCGGCCTGAGGTGCGCTTATCGGCTGCCCGCCATTTACTCGATGATCCGGTAAGGCTCATTCGTGCAGAGGCGGCAAGGCTGCTGATTGATATTCAATCCGATCTCCTCACCGATCCTGAACGGGATGCTTTTCAATCCGCCAGCCGAGAATATCTCGCAATACAATACTTCAATGCGGATCAGCCGGCTGCACAACTGAATCTGGGGGTCTATTTTATCCATCAGGGCAACTACCGTAAAGCGGAAAACGCATACTTAAAAGCCATCGATCAGGAACCGGGATTGGCGTTTGCCTATATCAATCTTGCGGATCTGTATCGTCTGCAGAACCGGGACGATGAAGGTATCAAACTGCTTGAAACGGCAATTGAACGAATCCCTGGAAACGCTGATCTCTATTATGCACTTTCACTGGTATATATACGTAAAAAATTACCCCGGAATGCGGTTTCGGCTCTTGAAATGGCAACCCGCTTGAGTCCGGATAACGCACAAATGCAATATGCCCTGGCGCTGGCCTGTGATGCGGCCGGGGACCGGTCAAAAGCAATAAAATTACTGATGAAAAGCAAAGATAAATTTCCGGCGAATGTCAATATCCTCTATGCCCTGACTACCTTCTACCGGGATCAGGGAGATTATGAACAGGCACTGGCGCATGCCCGCCGGTTGCTTGAAACCGATCGGGATAATCCAAATTATCAGCAGCTTGTCGGGCAGCTGGAGTCGCTGATTAAATCAGAAAGCCCAGAATGAGGACTGGATTCAGATTTATATTACTCGTATCCACGTTGCCAGCACTAATTCTCGCACAGGTCCGCACCGAAAATGGTTCCGACCCGACAGAGATCAGAACAAGGCTTGATATGCAGCTGCTCCGGCTTACCGGCTGGGGGAGCAGTGATTTTCTCGGAACGACCGTATCGGGAGAATACGCTTTTACGCGGCGATTTTCCGCCGGGTTGGATCTGCCACTTGTGTATGCCAACGTTTCCGGGGTCGCTGAAACAGGCATCGGTGATATCAGAATCAAAACTGCATTTAATTTTATTTACGAAAATGAACCTGATGGATTCTTCGAGGCGCTTTCCGGTGGGATAAACCTGTATCTGAATACGGGTGATGCGGAGCGCGGAACAGGTATCGGGCAATCCTTTCTAGCACCCTTCCTGGCCCTTTCATATGCGCTTGCCGAAGAATTGCGATTTGCCCCGGTCGTTCGTCAATACTTCACATTGAGCAAAAAACCAGCCGATGCCGACGTAAAAGAAATACATCTGCAGATTGAGTCAATTGCAATGTTCTCGGAAATGATCTGGATTAAGGTTATGCCGGAGGCCGTAATTGATTTTACCGGTTACCGAATACCGACCTATAATTTACACAGCGGCCTTGGCAAGATGTTTGATTCCAACTGGGGCCTTCTGGCTGAATTTTCCACCAATCTGGCCGGCAATCCCAGAGTGGATTACACATCCAATCTGACGCTGCAGTACTTATTCGAATAACCAGGATAAACGACAAATGATGAAAGATAAACGTTGTATTCTATGTAAATGTAATTATCAGTTCCGTGATCTTTGATCAGATGAATATAATGATTTCAGCATTACATAGTGATGGTTGCAGCGATCCTGCAGTGAGATCAGGCGCTTTTTTATTTATATAAAGAGATAAACAAAATCGGTCTCATTTATCATTCATAACCTTATCACACCGACTCACTAATTATCAACCTGTATTCTATAATCTTTGATCTTTCATCTTTAATCTTTGAGCTTTAGCCCTCAATCACCGATCCCTCATCCCCAGGTAATACGGCCTCCCGGTTCATTCCGCTGGGTATGTTTTTCAATAATGGTTTTTATCTGATTACGTGTACCCATGGAATTATAACGTTCATCAGTGCCAAAGGGCAGGAATTGCATGACCGCAAACGCCGGATTTTCCTGGGCAGGGTCGGATTTCCAGATAATCCTGCCCCTGATCCTTACCAGGTGAAAACCCGGTACATCAATGCCAACTTCAATAATATCTTCCGAAATTGGATCATGAGCTATTTTAAAGCGTACACTGCTGTTTGTCAAATCAGCTATTTCGGATTCAACTGTATCACCGTGATGCGTCTTAAAATGCAATTTTGCGCCTGCTACTGAAAAACGTTCGGAATGTCTACGGTCAAACACTGGTGAAATATCCCTGATGTAATTACTTACCTTCTTTCTTAGACATTATAACTGAAATGAGTATTGCCATGTGATCCAAGTCACGAATATTCGATTAAAAATGAGGCGATGGAGAAACTAATTTTGAGTATGGTCGTAGAATTTTGCAGTTACTTGTTTTGCATCCACATATATTTGAAATAACCGGCTACATATATGCGTTGTCCGGGCTTAAAAATTATTTTCAGAGGAGAAAAAAATGCATCATCAACAGATCCTGAAATTGCTGATATGGGGAGCGCTCTTACCCCTGATGCTCATCGGTTGTTATCCTGACGGAGGGCTGGAGTCGATTGAGGACTACGATATTGTGGTTACCCGCTATAATCCGGCTTACAATTTTGGCGGTGTAAAAACATATGCCATGCCGGATACGGTTATGCACGTATTGATCGACTCAACAGCGGATGATCTGCTTACCCGGGAGTATGATCAGGTTATATTAGATCAGGTGGCAGCCAATATGCAGCGTCTCGGATACCAGCGGATTGAGGTTATCGATCCTGCTGATCCTGAGCCTGATCTGGTGTTGCTTGTTTTTGCCAGTGCAACCAAATGGCAGGGTTACACCTGGTATCCCGGATGGTGGGGGTACTGGGGATACTGGCCCGGTTGGGGACCTGGCTATCCGGGATACGGGCCCGGCTATCCAGGCGCGGTTGTGCCTTACTCCTATACGACCGGTTCACTGTTTATCGAAATGGTGGATGCGAATAATGTTGACGATGATCTGAAATCCATCCCGGTTGAGTGGGCCGGCGGTATCAACGGTTTGATGGGAAGCACGTCAGCAGGCATGCGGTCACGCATCACGAGCCGGATTGATCAGGCTTTTAATCAATCGCCCTATCTGGGCAGCAAGTAGCAACCGATCATAATAACCAATGAGGCTTTGATATGAAACATATTCAGACTGTGATTCTGTTCAGCATGCTGACTGCATCGGTATTTGCCCAGGATCTGTTTAATCTGCATTACCAGATATCATTACCGATGGGCGATACAAAAGAATATATTGAAGAAACCGGTTTTCGCGGTGTAGGGCTGGAGTGGCGCAAACAGGTGGATGGCCCATTTTCGGCAGGTCTTTCGTTTAACTGGAATGTCTTTAACGAGGTGCGCACCGAGGTAGCCGAGATCGACCGCGGGCACGTCAGCGGAACACAAAATCGTACAATTAATGCCTTCCCGATGCTGGTTACCGGGCACTATACATTTAGTCCAAAGAGTGACTTCCGGCCTTTTGCCGGCATGGGTATGGGGGCATATCTGATCGAAGAGAAACTGGGTATCGGGATTTACAGCATTTCGGACAGCAACTGGCATTTTGGACTTGCACCGGAAATTGGATTTTTATACTCTATAGGATTCAATACGAATCTGTTCGTCAGTGTTCGGTATAATTATGCGCTTGAAGCCGGTGACGCCGGCAGCCATTCATACATAGGATTAAATATAGGATTTGCATCAGAGCTGTTCTGAAGCTGATCCTGGATGATTGATTGATCCCTTTCATAGTATGAAGAATGATGATCACAACTGAGGCACAGACATAAGAGGGAAAAATGGAAAATCGACGCGGAAGTATCAGTAAGCCGGTGTTGGTACTGATCGCATTTTTATGGATCATGTACCCTGCAGGTTGCGGGATCACCCTCCCACCGATAACCGAACAGCCAACCGGACAGCAACACCTCGGCAAGTTTGTCTGGTTCGACCTGCTGACCGATGATGTAGCTGCTGTTAAGCAATTTTATGCCGATATCTTTGCCTGGGATTTCGACGGCAGTGAAAGTGGATACACTAAAATACTGCATAAAGGTGCCTATATCGGTGGTATCATCTACTCCGAACGCCTCGATGAAAAGGTGAGTGAGTCACAGTGGCTCAGTTATCTTTCGGTCCCGGATGTGGATCGGGCAGCTGAATTGGTGCGACAAAATGGAGGGAAGATACTGCGGGATGTGATGGATCTGGATGATCGCGGCAGAGCGGCGGTTGTCGCGGATCCGCAGGGGGCGGTGTTTGTCCTGTTAAAAACCAGTGATGGTGATCCGGAAGATGTCAAACCGAGATTAGGAGAGTGGCTCTGGAATGAGTTGATCACCAGCAGTTCGGAGGACGCTGTGTCTTTTTATGTTTCGCTGATGGGATATACCCAGGATGCAAGGGAGTTACAGGAAGGACGGATGTACTATGTTTTGAAATATGATGATCAGCCCCGGGCCGGTATAATCAAAAGTCCATGGGAAAATGTGCCGCCCAATTGGCTGCCTTATATCCGTGTGGATGATCCCCAAATAGTGGCCGACCGGGTTGCCAAGATCGGTGGCAGGGTGATTCTTGCACCAGATCCGGAAATACGCAATGGTACGGTGGCGGTAATTGCAGATCCTACCGGGGCTGCACTGGCAGTTCAGAAGTGGCCGATGTAAGTTATTTTTTCATAGGTGCGAATGCGAAAAACGATCAAAAGAATTTTACTGACACTATTTATCGTGGTAATAACCTGGATGACGGGCTGTGCCCCGTCCGCGCATGTCAGGCTTGGGCTCGATATACATGTACCTGTCGATTTACCTGACTTCTCCAGCTCAGACAGTCTGGTTATCGGCCGGCCAGCCCCTTAAACTTGCATCCTCCTCTGTGTACCTAAATTACACCGTTCTAAACACCTTCACCGTAAGCTGCATTTAAATAACGATGTGGTCGCAATGGCTGCCGATCCTAATCCCTGCAGCGTTAATATTCCAGGATTTTGGTTGACAGTTCGGCTTGGATTACATGCATAAAATATTTTTTTTGATTCCGGATAATCTTTAACTTTTTATAATTAACATCGGCTCATGGATACGGGCGGGAGAAAGATGATCAGGCCGATGGAAGCTGTCACATATGCGACTACAGTGGATATGTACAGGAAAGGATTAATCAGCAGCTGGACAACTGTTGTGAACTGGTGAGGAGTTTAAATGTTTATCTTTCAGGGAAAGAGGGAAGTTCACACGGGCGTCAGTACTGATAACAGCCGTTTAATCATAGAACGGAATCAACAATTTCAAACGAGAAGAAGGATATTATGATGCCGTTAAAATTTAAATTACCTGCAATAACCGTTCTGTTTGTGATCTCAAACTGTTTAGAGGTATATCCAAACGATCCTGAATTGCTGACCATCGAGCGGATTTATCTAAGCAGCGAGCTACGCGCAAAACGTCTCGGTACCTATCAATGGGATGTTTCCGGAACTTCCTATTCACGTCTGGAGAAGTCTGCTCAATATCCCGGGTACCACGACATCGTGCGTTACCACTGCCAGGATGGATCCCGGGAGGTTGTATTCAAAGCAGAAAAGCTTATTCCACCGGGTGCGGAAAATCCCTTTCAAATAGAGAATTACACCTGGTCGGAGGACCGGCGTTATTTGCTGATATTCACCAATGCACAAAGAGTCTGGCGCCAGAAAACACGCGGCGAATATTGGATCGTCGATACAAGAAATGACACCATGCGAAAACTGGGTGCTCCTGATATGGGCAACAATCTGATGTTTGCCACATTTTCACCGGACCAACAGTGGATTGCTTATGTGTATAGGGACAATGTATTTGTGGAAAAGACCGATGGTTCGTCCAGCAGGCAAATCACCACGGATGGTGGGGGGGACCTTATCAATGGTACTTCTGACTGGGTTTATGAGGAGGAATTCGATCTCCGTAACGGCTTTCGCTGGAGCCCGGACAGCAGACGGATCGCATTCTGGCAATTCAATGTTTCCGGCGTCGGGATCTTTAATCTGATCAATAATATTGATTCACTGTATTCGCGTGTTATTCCGGTTCAATATCCCAAAACCGGTACGACGAATTCTGCCTGCCGGATCGGTGTCGCCGATATCGGTGACGGAACACTGCATTGGTTTGAACCAGATCCGGATTTGCGGAATAACTATATTCCCTGGATGGAATGGGCCGGCAACAGCCATGAGATCTTGTTACAGCATTTTAACCGTCGCCAAAACATCAACCGCTTGATCGTTGGGAATTGTAATACCGGCAGCATGGATACCATCCTGACGGAGGAAGATGATGCGTGGCTGGATGTGGTTGATCAGATTTTCTGGCTTGATGATGGTGAGAATTTTGTCTGGATCAGTGAACGCGATGGCTGGCGGCATCTATATAAAGTATCGCGCGACGGCGAAAATATATCCTGCCTGACACCGGGGGATTACGATGTAATCAAAGTTATTGAAGTCGATTTATTGAATCGGTGGATATATTTCAGTGCCTCACCTGCTGATCCGACTGCCGGATATATTTACCGGGTGCCGCTAAAAGGTTCGGACAGGCCCGAACGCCTTTCATGCCAGCAGGATACCGGCACCTACAGTCTGCAGATAGCCCCGGGTGGTGAGTGGGGGCTGCTGACCTTTTCTGCCTTCGAGATCCCGCCCAAAGTGGTGTTGATCAGACTACCGGAAGGAGAGGAAATCAGAACTATTGTTGACAATAGTGAACTCCATAATATGCTCACCCGGTTAAATGAATTGCCGGCAGAGTTCTTCAGGGTAAATATTGGTGATGGCATACTGCTGGATGGCTGGTGTATCAAACCATCTTCCTTTGAACCTGATAAAAGATATCCGGTTATATTTTATGTGTATGGTGAACCGTGGGGACAAACGGTGCGTAAAAGCTGGGGTGGCAGTAACTATTTTTGGCATCAGTTGCTCGCCCAGCAGGATTATATTATCATCAGTATCGATAACCGGGGTACACCTGCGCCGCGTGGCAGAGAGTGGCGAAAATGCATCAACGGTGGTCTTGGCATGATAGCCGCCGCCGATCAGGCAGCAGCCGTGAAGGTTTTGTTGAAGGCAAGACCATACCTGGATCCTGAACGCATCGGGATCTGGGGTTGGAGTGCCGGCGGATCCATGACCCTGCATGCGCTCTTCCGTTTTCCCGATTTGTATCATACCGGCATCGCCATTGCGCCGGTGAGCGATCAGCGCTATTATGATACCATCTATCAGGAACGGTACATGGATACACCTCAGAATAATCCGGAAGGATATGCAAAAAATTCTCCAATCACTTATGCGCAGAATCTTAAAGGGAATCTTTTTCTGATACATGGTACGATGGACGACAATGTGCATTATCAAGGTACTGAAAAACTGATCGATACCCTGATAAAATATAATAAACCGTTTTCGCAGCTGGCCTACCCCGCCCGGGGTCATTCTATTTATGAAGGTGAAAACACCACCCGGCATCTCCGCAAGATGATGCTGCGTTTCTTTAAGCAAAATCTTGAACCCGGACCTGAAGCACGTAACAATTGATATTTATACATCTTTATATCTTTTTCTTAGAATGAACCACGCAGTTAAAATACTGGGGGCAGTTTGTCGTAGTTGTCGGAGTATACCGATCCTGCTTTTCCTGTTAAATATCCACCTCGCCGCGCAGGAGGGATTTGAAGTTCGCGATATCGTTTTTAATGGCAACAAAATAATCCCTGCCTCAGAACTGGAAGATGTGCTGTCCATGCATACTGTTTCCTGGTTCAATCGGGTCATACTGCAAAAGGATCCATATTGGTTTAATCAGAATTCACTTGATAATGATATTGCCGTTTTGAAATACCTTTATCACACCGAAGGTTATCTGAATGCAGGGATCAAGGCCGCGCTGCAGGAAATAGACTGGGAAAATCAGTATCTATCCGTTGTTTTTGAAATTACTGAATCCATCCCAGTCGCTGTGGATAAGGTTATAATGCACATCATGCGTGATTCAACGGATTCTGCTGCAATTACGCCACCTCAAAAGGATGAGATCCGGCAGCGGTTGATACTGACCACCGGCAAGCGATTTCGTGACGAAGATCTTAGAGGCGACCGGCAGCGTCTGATCAACTACTTCCTCAATACAGGCTTTCCCTATGTGGATGTTGGATATGATTTCCGTCTGAAAAATAAAAAGGAACTTGTCGATATAGAGTGGCAGATCTACACAGGACCGGTATGTACATTCGGCGAAATCGAAATTCTTGGCAACGAAGTGGTAGACGATGGATCGATCCGGGAACAACTGTCATTCGAAAAAGGTTCGGTTTTTCAGCAGCAGTTGATCGATACATCGCACCGGGATGTGTATAGTCTGGGAATGTTCAAAGCGGTAAGCATGCATGCGGTGCTGGACCGGCAGAAAAAATCCTCTGTACCGATAAAGGTCGAGGTCCGCGAAGCTCCGGTTCTCTCAAGCAGGTTTGGCGCCGGTTATGGTACGGAAGAGCATTTCAGGGCATTTGTCGATCTCATCCGTCTGGGATTTTTAGGAAACACCCGCCGCCTGAGTCTTTATTTAAAGCATTCGGGGCTGGAACCCTATAATATCAACCTAGAGTTCACTCAGCCGGCCTTTCTGCACCGTCGTGCTTCCCTTCAGCTGAATCCTTATCTCCGCAGGCAGGATGAGCCGGGATACAAAGTGACACGAAAAGGTATACGAACATCTCTGATATATGATTTCTCACAGCGCATCTTTTCTTCGTTCAGCTATATATATGAAAATGTGAGCCAGGATACTGTGTCTTCACAACGAAGCACCTATGAAAGCAATTATAATAAACAAATGTTCGTTATAAATTTCTCGGTGGACCGCACCCTGCCGAGATTTGATCCTGATCGGGGGAATTATATTGGTATCAATCTAAAATTGAACGGATTACTGTTAAAAACACCATTGCCATTCAATAAAATTCTGCTTGATTTTCGAAGATTTCAAAAAGTTGTTGGAATGGTCATGGGGGTAAAATTGAAAATAGGTGCCATAACACCTACTCAAAGCAATGACTTAATCCCGGTTGAGGAGCGCTTTTATGGCGGAGGAAGCTCTTCTTTACGCGGCTGGTCGCGGGCGCAATTGGGACCACTGAATAGCGAGGGAAATCCTACCGGCGGTAATAGTTTATGGGAAAGCAGCGTCGAATTCAGGTTCCCCGTGGCTGATCCCCTGTTCGGCGCCTTTTTCCTGGATTTTGGCAACGTGTGGGAACCCTCTTTTTACTACCGCTTGAATGACCTTCGTTATTCAGCTGGTGCCGGTATACGATATACCACTTTTATCGGCCCCGTGCGGCTTGATGTGGCGCGTCCGATATTTGAAACGGAACGTGCCTGGCAACTCCATTTCAGCGTAGGACATGCGTTCTGAACGATGAGAAAAAGATTCCTTAAAATAACGGCTTCCTTTTTTTTGGGTATGCTGATCCTGCTGATATTAGCCCTGGTGCTGACCCAGACTACTCTGTTTCGCGATTGGCTGCGCAATAAAATTACCGCCGAGATCAATACAGTTATCGGCGGACGGATAGACATCGGAGAACTGGAGGGGAATATTTTTCAGGATGTCGGTTTAAAAAAAATCACGATCACGGACAATGCGGATACCCTCGTACAGATTCCGGAAATTTCGCTGACATATAGTCCATTGAAACTATTTAGAAACGAGATAAATGTGGGAAGTATATCGATCAGAGCGATGAAAGCATATGTCAAACAAAACCGGGATAGCAGCTGGAATATCGTCAATATTTTCGGCAAAGATACGCCCGGTGCGAAAAATACTTCCGATACGGGGGGATCATTTCCATGGAAGATAAGCATCGGTGATCTGTACCTGTCCATCCGGCAGATCGATATCGATGCATTGCAGGATATCATTCCGAAAAGAATTGAAAATTTAGATCTCCAGCTTGAAGGAACATATACTGCAACCCGACAAAATGTGAAAATAAACAGGTTCGGCTTCCGGACATATGATCCTGATCTGATTATCCGCGAACTGCAGTTCAGCGCGGTAAGGGATACGGATAAAATTACACTCAGAGATTTTATGCTGCAGGCGGGTAGCAGTAAGGTAGTGGCAAACGCCACCATCGATCCTGACACAATAATACAAAGTTCTGCAGCGTTGCACCTGACCGGTGATGATTTATCTGAGCTTGCCCTGCTTATTCCGCAAATCACCTTGCCTGCAGAACCGTCTGTTGATTGCGAGATCGAGTATCTGGCGGATTCACTGACAATGCACCTCAGCCTGCAAGATAAACGTAGCTCTCTTAACGCTGTCGTTGAAGTGGAGAAAATACACGCGCTGTTTGATCAAAGACTTACATCCACCGGGTTCTCAATAGAGATTGAAGTGAAGGGATTTGATAGTGACCGATGGTTCAGGAATGACATATCTCAAATCAAGGGAGATGTCCACCTTTACGCAAAAGGAATATACTATTATGGTCGCTGGCCGGATATGGTGTGCCGGTTAAATGCAGACAATCTCAGAATTGATCAATGGCCAATCAATACCGTCAGACTGAATGCCGATTTAGCCGGCGGAAACCTGGCATTTGATCTCAACCTTGATGCTCCCCGCGGCAGGGCAAGTATAGACGGTATAATTTCCGCACTCAATGGACGGCAGGATTTTGATCTGCATGTTAAGGCAGAAAAACTGGATCTCAGCGGGTTATGGCTGCCCGATACGATCCCGCTGATTCTAACCGGCGGTTTGAATTTGAAGGGAACATCACTGGATCCGGATCAATTCAGAGGTGATCTGTTGGTTAATGTTAAAAAAATGCAGGTTGGAGATGCCGCTGTCTCAGACATATATATTGATGCCTGCAGGCAGGATGATGTAATTACCATCAGGGAGCTGGTCTTAGGTGGTGAATATTTAAAATTTGAATGTCAGGGGTGGATCGATAAAAATCTTCAATCCGAATTGCGGTATGAAGCATACTGGTATGATCTAAAATCGTTCAGTCCGTTCATACCTGTTCTTGAGCGCATGAAAATCAACGGACATACCAGCGGATCAATCAGGGGAAAACCCGATAATTTTTCCGGAGAAATCCGGTTCGGATTTTATAATACGCAATATGACTCATTGTATGCAGACTCATTGACCGGTAGAGGTCAGATCACCTATCAGGACAGTCAATTGACTGCAACGATCGGTGCGGATGTGACCGGAATCAATAGTGGAACAGTCAGTGTCGACAGAATCAGCCTGCAGACGGAGATCGATAATGCAGGATATGACGTCTCAGCCATGATTGACGTGAATCAGAATATCAATGTGGAGTGTATATTTAGGATTGAATCCGACAGCGTCATTGTTGTGAATATTTCACAACTTGATCTGGGATTATACGGTACAAGATGGCTGGGTGGAAGCGGAGACACATGGCTGATGATCGCGGACAGCAGCTATATGATCCACAATTTTGAATTAACGGATGAGAAAGAAGACAGATTTTCTGATAAAAGCCGTTTGCGGATTGATGGTGAAATTAACCTCGCCGGTATGCAGGATCTTGAGATAATAATTGAAAATTTCAGCCTTGCTTTACTCGATAGTCTTCTGGAAGATAAAGGTCAGCTTGAAGGTGTTCTGAACACACGCCTTGCCATGAGTGGCATTGCAGATCATCCTGAACTTGAGGGTATGATTTCTATCAGCCAGGGCAGGCTGAGAAATCAAAAATTTCAGGGCTTGAACGGTAATATCAAATTATCGAATGGACTAATTGTTGCGCGTACCTCTCTGAACATTAACAACCTGGATAGTCTTCAGATTTCTGCTTCACTTCCGGTTGAATTTTCGCTCACGGACAGGATCTTCGGCCTGCCTTCGAAGCGGGGCGGCGAATTACGGTTTTCAACTTCCGGTATTTCACTGGCTGTCCTGATGGCGGGCATCGTGAATATTGAACAGGCACAGGGCCGAATGCAATGCGATCTGACCCTTACGGATCAGCCATCGGGGTATGAGATGTTTGGGGATCTCGCGCTGAAAGGGGGAACGCTCGAGATACCGCACTTTGGCATTAAATACCGGCAGATAGATCTCGATCTCAATATCAGGAAGCAGCGTATTAATCTGAAAAATTTTACGCTTCAGAATATTGAGGGCGGCAAACTGGAAATGACCGGTTTTCTCGATGTGCAGAATTACGCCATAAGCGGCGGTGATCTGACTTTGAAGGCAGATCGGTTCTACCTGACAAAGCATAAGGATTATGATATTCAAATTTCCGCCGACACATATCTGCATGTAACCGGTGGTTCGCCACGTTTTGGCGGTACCATTGATTTGATACGGGGAAATTTTTATTTGCCCGGTATTCTTTCCAGGTCATCACAAACCCTGGGGGAAGGAGCGCAAAAAAAATCTCTCCTGATGACCGCCCTGGAGACACAATCCACTGCGGAAGGTACAGGTGATGCTGCCATGGAAGAACAAACGGCCCGAAACGATGAACCAGGTTTATTTTCAAATTTTACCCGGAATTTAGAAGGTAAAATGCAGCTGCAGTTCCAGAAAAATGTGTGGTTGCGGAGCCGTGATATGCGCATCGAACTCAGCGGTAATCTCGATCTGATTCGGGATAAAACAGAAACAAAATTATTTGGACAGGTAAACGTCGAACGCGGCCATTATGATATTTTTGGAAAACGATTTGAATTAACCAAGGGGGAAGTAACCTTCAGGGGCAGGGAGGAATTTAATCCTCTGATTGACTTTATTGCGGAATACAGTTTTCGCTCTGCGCAAAGGGAAAAGGAATATATTCGATTGGCGGTGCAGGGTGAACTGCAGAATCCTCAATACCAGTTTTACTTCAATGATGTAACGATCAGTGAAACAGAAGCTGTATCGTATGTGCTTTTCGGGCGCAGCCAGGAAGAATTGAGCTTCAGTCAGCAGTCGGATATGGCAGCCGGTGCACAGGGAGAGGTTACCATGGGGATCGTCTCCAATATCGTATCAGACCGGCTTGCCAGATCTTTCGGGGATGATCTGAAACTGGATATTATCGAAGTCAACGCCCGGGACAACTGGAAAAGCGCCACGTTTCTGGTCGGTAAATATATTACCGAGGATCTTTTTTTGACCTATGAAAGAAGCTTCGGTGAGACTGATGAAAATATACTCAAGCCGGAAACCATTTCGCTTGAATACCAGGTAACGCGGTCATTCTATTTACAGTTGATTCACGGTGATACAAAAGTCAGCGGTTTTGACATGTTTTTCAAGGTTGAATGGTGAACTCCGGATCATAACTATTCTTTTCATTACTGTGTTTAAATTCGCTAAATTGTCATATGGTCGATCAAAATAAGATTCATCGTATCTGTATCGAGCCTGAAGGGAAAAAAATACCGGTTCCTTCGGGATCGGCACTGGTGGATGTATTACACAGCTCGGGTTATCCGGTTATCTTGCCCTGTGGCGGGAACGGATCCTGCGGCAAATGTCTCGTAAAATTCATATCCGGAGCTCCAAGACCAGTATATGAAGAAACATTGTTTATAAGCCGTAAGCAGCTGGATGACGGTATGCGGCTGGCCTGTCTCAGCCGTATCCATGACGATGCCCGATTATCGATTGACCGGATACGTGAACTTACCGGCGAGCAAATCCTGACAACAGGCAGATCGTATCAGGTAAAACCGGAACCGGCAGTATCAAAAAAAATAATTGCAATAACCCAGGCATCGCTGGAAAATCTTGAAAGCGATGAACAAATTATCCTCCGGAAGGGGGATTTATCCATTGAAAATCTTGAAATTTTGCGCCAGTTGCCCGGCTTTATCCGCCAGGGTACGCCCCGCGCAACACTGACGCTCTATCAGCGAAAAGTTATTGCAGTCGAGGCGGGGGATACGCGGGACAGAATGTACGGTATTGCCCTGGATCTTGGAACGACTACTATTGTTTTTAGCATTGTTGATCTGATCCATGGTATAACCCTGTATCTTCATGCCGGTCCCAATCCACAGCGTCAATTTGGTGATGATCTGATTTCGCGTCTTACCTATGTTCGTGGTGGAGTAGATCACCTGCGGAAGCTACGCTCCGGTGTTATCGACTACCTTAATCGTACGGTGCATAAAGGCTGCAAAGAACTACAAATCTCACCCACTGATCAGTTCATGCTGACCGTTTCCGGAAATACGGTCATGAATCACATTTTCCTCGGCGTGGACCCGTCCCATATCGGACACGCGCCCTATACACCCGTTTTTACCCATGCCCGTTCGTTTGCAGCAGAACAGCTTGACCTGAAAATCCATCCGCAGGCACCGGTTTTTATCTCTCCAAATATTGGCGGCTTCGTCGGCGGTGATATTATCTCTGATATGCTGGTTGCCGGCTTTGGGAGAAGGAATAAAGGTGTTCAATTGCTGATCGATATCGGTACCAATTGTGAAGTCGTTTTGGAAAAAGACGGCAATTTGTGGGCTGCATCCTCACCGGCTGGGCCGGCACTGGAAGGTGCCTGTATATCCCATGGAATGCGGGCAGTTTCCGGCGCAATACTTGATGCAGAATTAATAGAAGCGGAACTGGAAGTGCATACGATAAATCAGGAAACACCCAAAGGAATTTGTGGCAGCGGTCTGTTTCATCTGGTTGATCTTTTCTATTACCTGCATATTATTAACAGCAACGGCCGGATCAATAAACCTGATGATGTGACGGATCCCGTATCCAGGCATGTAGCCGAGTCAAGGATAACAGCCTCAAATGAACACCACAGGTCGATCACCATCCATAAAAACATCCTCCTTACTCAGAATGATATCCGTGAATTTCAGCTGGCCAAGGCGGCCATTACTTCTGCCTGGCAATTCCTGTGTGAAACAGCCGGATGTCAGCCAGCGGATGTTGAAAACGTATATATTGCCGGTGCATTTGGAAATTATATCCGGCCGCAAGCGGCAATCAATCTCGGGTTGATTCCCGCACTTGCGTTGAATCGGGTCCATTTTATCGGGAATTCTTCATTGGAGGGTGCACGGATGATGCTGCTCAACCGGAAATACCAGAAGGCAGCCGATCGCATAGCGAAGCGGACCAATTTTATCGAATTGGCCGGCCGCCCTGAATTTCAGGAAAAATATGTGCAAAATATGAGGCTGGGAAAACTTATTTAGAAGAAAATTATGGTTTACTAGGGCAAAAGATTAGACGTAAAAAAAGCAGGTGGCGGGCAGCATGAGCAAGAAGATAGGGGAATGGGAATCTCTCACAGATACGGTTTATAATCGATCCACGGATTTTGATCCGGCTGGAGGACGGGTACTGAAGAAGGATAAGGCAAAAGAACCAGCATGGTTTTGAAGTGATAAAACCGGCCACAGATGACAGACTGAACATAGTTGACATTCTGTGACCTTTTGCCTCCGGCTAAAAGTGTTTGGTTAAGCTTATCTGCATTTCATTAGATACGGAAACCATATGAAAACAAAACTGGAAATCGCCGCAAACTGGTTGCCGCGTTATACCGGCACACAGGCCGATGAATTGGGGGATTATATTTTACTGACCAACTTCCAATATTATGTCTCCCGATTTGCTCAACAATATAGCTGTGAGATTAAAGGAATGGGCCGCCCGATGCAAACAGCTACCAATAAAAACAAGGTGTCAATCATAAATTTTGGAATGGGTTCGGCGAATGCGGCGACAGTTATGGATATTCTGGCCGCAAAGGATCCGAAAGGGGTTCTCTTTTTGGGGAAATGCGGCGGATTGAAGCATTCGACCGAGATCGGGCATTTTATCCTGCCTATCGCTGCCATACGCGGGGAAGGTACCAGCAACGATTATCTACCGAAAGAGGTGCCCGCTCTGCCTTCGTTCAAACTGCACAAATTTGTATCTGATAAATTAATCGCACATAATCAGGAATATCGAACCGGCGTGATTTACACAACCAACCGGCGGCTTTGGGAATGGGATGAGGACTTTAAAAACTATCTGCGTAATATCTCGGCGTTGGGTATTGATATGGAAACCGCCACAATTTTTATCGTCGGTCACGTCAATGCCATTTCCCGTGGTGCCCTGTTACTGGTATCCGATATGCCAATGGTTCCGGAAGGAATCAAAACCGATGAGATGGATAAAGCGGTGACCGAGAAATATGTGGATCTGCATTTGCAAATAGGGGTGGAAGCGATGACCGAAATTGGGGAAAAAGGGGAGCAAATCAAACATTTTAGCTACTGAGAAGGACGAACATATAAAAATCCAAAGCCCCCTGCCTGACGGTATGGACTTGGGTTATTGGATTTTTTATAGTATTGAACCGATTTGCGCAAGAATCGGGTGGATTGCCTGATAACGTGTCATTATTTTTATGAAAAAAAGGATAAGTTATGACTGAATATGTATTCAAACAGGCAGCATCAGATTATACCCGGATCGAGAAGGTTATCCAATATATCGAACAGCACTTTCGTGAACAACCCGATCTGGGAGAACTTGCCAAACTTGCCGGTTTAAGCGAATTTCATTTCCAGAGGCTGTTTTCTCGTTGGGTTGGTATCAGTCCCAAAAGGTTTCTGCAATTTCTGACTAAAGAACACGCCAAACATTTGCTCCTGGAGTCGGAAAACCTGCTGAGTGTAACATATGAAAGCGGATTATCCAGTCCGGGCAGGCTTCATGACCTGTTTGTCCAGTGTGAGGCGGTCACTCCGGGGGAATTTAAAAGCGGCGGTGAAGGAATTATTATCCGCTACGGTATCCATCCGACCCCTTTTGGGGAAGTTTTGCTGGCGATAACCGACCGCGGCATATGTGCTTTGTATTTTGTGTCTGCCGGCATGGTAGACCGCTACATCGGAAAATTGGAACATCACTGGCCGCGCGCGAGGATAAAGGAAAATCCGGACAGCACCAAGGAGATTGTAGAAACTATTTTTATGCGGGACCGCTGGCGACGTGACCAGCCTTTCCGTTTAATCCTGAAAGGTACAAATTTTCAGATCAAGGTATGGGAAGCGCTGTTGCAAATCCCGGAAGGTGCTGCGGTTTCTTATGAAATAATTGCCCGGCGCATCGGTTCTCCCAGGGCGGTCCGTGCGGTGGGCGGCGCAGTCGCGAGTAATCCGGTCTCGTTTGTGATACCCTGTCACCGGGTTATCCGTAAACCGGGCGAATTTGGTAATTATCAGGGTGGGAAAACCCGGAAAAAGATAATTTTGGCCTGGGAATCGGTGCATTCGCGGCCGGCTGAGAGTTGATCATGCCGATCATCAATACATATACTTTGCATAAAGGAGTCCGGTATTTGGCAGGCGTCGAAGCATCGTTCGCAGAGGTAATAAGTCGATATGGCATCCCTCCATTATGGTTGCGCCCACCCGGATTTGCCACGTTAATTCTGATAATTCTGGAACAGCAGGTCTCCCTGCAATCAGCCCGGGCGGCGTTTGATCGTCTTGAAGCAAGACTGGGCCGGATAACCACTGCGGAATTTCTGAAACTGGATGATCTTGAATTAAAAAAGCTTGGATTCAGCCGGCAAAAAACCGGTTATTGCCGTGATTTGGCACGGCGGATCCAGGATGAAACGCTTGACCTGAATCAATTGCATCACATGGATACACAGGATGTGATCGGATCGCTGACGTCGGTGCGGGGGATCGGTGAATGGACGGCGAGCATCTACCTGATCATGGCTCTGCGGAGATCAGATATCTGGCCGAAGGGCGATCTCGCCTTACGCAAAGCATTTGCGCAGCTCAAGGGGCGTACTGAAATTCCGGACGATACATCAATGGAAGCGGAAGCGGAAAAATGGCAGCCGTGGCGGGCCGTTGCAGCTCGGATACTCTGGCATTACTATCTGTCGAAAAACAAAAAAATCCGCCTGGACAGCATAAAAAAACAAAGAGATGATGCGCATCAGTGATAAGGGATGAGGAATTATAAATAACGGAATAGACTCCTGTATGTTTTGGTATCGATTATTAATTAGTTTTTAATCCCTGATCCCTTATGCCTGATCTCTTCCTCCGTGTAATCGGTGTCTTCTGAAATAATGGATTTTCTGGATTATTCAGTCTTTTTTAAGGTTGAAAATTTGAATGGAACATAAACCGGACAAAAACTGGTTAACCCGGTTAACAATGGAATCAGACCGATCCAGCCCCAGGGTGTCTGGGGACCAACAAAAACGAGGGCAAGCAGAATAATTCCGACAATAATCCGTAAAGTCCTGTCGACACTACCCATGTTCTTTTTCATCTTACTTCCTCCTAGATTAATGATCTAGAGACTTCTTAAAAGTTGTTTTAGTTATCGCTCCGATCCGGATTTAATCAGGAGAAGGTTCAATCTTTAAAAAGACTGCTTTGTCTACCGATTAAATCTTTGCCCGCTTGGTCGGGGTCGCAATTACAGTAAAGATTCTAATTTATCAGAAGTCTCGACTAATATAACATTTGGATGTGATATGACTGGTAAAGTTACGTATGCGGAATATAAAAATATTTTTGATAACTTCACATATGAATCTGTCAGATATTGCCATCCTTCAATAAAGATCATAGAGCTTTCTCCACCCTGCATTTCTGCTCCCTTTTATTTTGAGGGAGTGGATTATGGGGCGGGTAAAGGGACTTTTGACTGCAGCATGATGTACTGTTTACCCTCCCCCGACATCATTTGATCCAATCGGGATTATTCAGGATCATCATGGATGAGTGGTATAAAATGCGTTCAGGGTAAGGATAAAAGGAAAATTTCCGGGTGTTGATAAAGGAATAAAATCATCGATAATCGGGGGCTGGTTTCGGTAAAAAAAAGCCCGCTCGGTCGAGCGGGCTTGAAATGTAATTTATCAGGCCTGGGGATAAACGCTCACCCGTTTACGGGTACGGTCTTTCCGTTCGAATGTAACCACCCCATCGACTTTTGCAAATAACGTATCATCACTGCCCAGACCGACATTTTTGCCGGGATGGATTCTGGTGCCCCGCTGGCGGATAATGATTGATCCGGCTGTAACAAACTGGCCGCCGAAAGCCTTTACACCGAGGCGTTTGGAGTGGCTCTCACGACCGTTGCGGGAACTGCCGACACCTTTTTTATGAGCCATATCAATCCTCCTTTTTATTTTTCTTTGCGGTCGCAGCCTTGGTGGGTTGTTTAGCCGGGCTGGCCTTGGATTTAGCAGCAGTTGTTTTCTTTGCCGTTTGTGTTTTCACTTTGGCAGCTGCAGGTTCTTTTTTTGCGGATGTCGTCTTTTCCACTTTAGCCACAGCCTTTTTTGCTTTGGCAGGGGCCGGTTTTTCCTTTGTGGCGGTTGTCTTTGCCGCTTTCTCAGCTGCCGCAGGTTTTTTGGCAGGTTTTGGCTTTTCTGGTTTAGCCGGTGCCGCTTCCGCTTTACGCTCCTCTTTCTGGGGCGCTTTGGTTTTTTTGGCCGCACCGATTCCGGTAATCTCGATAAGGGAAAATCCCTGCCGATGGCCCTGTTTCTTTTTATACCCTTTGCGACGCTTTTTCTTAAACACAATGATCTTCCGGTCGCGGCCATGTTCGATAACCCGGGCACTTACATTGGTATCGCCGATAGTCGGCGTACCCATGGTGATCTCACCTTTGTCATTCTCAAACAGCAGCACCCGGTCAAAATCAACACTCTCGCCCGGTTTCGTATCGAGCAAAGGTACTTTGATTTTCATATCTTTGGCAACCCGGAACTGCTTGCCCGCTATTTCGACGATTGCGTACATGCTTTTCTTTCTCCTTCGCATCAGAAAAATCGAGCCTTAAATTTAAAATCAAATTTAAGATGAGTCAACTTAATTCAAGGTAATTTCGTTTAAATTTTTTCGATCGAAAACCCGGAATTCCCTATATCGCAGGGTACTGTCTTTCACATATACAATTTTCATCCAGTATTTCCACATTAACTGCAGGCGACGGGAAAATCTGCCTTTCATGATATAATCAAAAACTTCCGGGGTTACCCGGATACAGATCCGTCGGTCACCGCGTGAAGCACGGTATTTTTGTATCCAGCGCTCCATTTCGGATACCAGCGTATTCAGTGATGGTACCAGACCCGTACCGTGGCACTGGGGGCAATCCTCATGGATTGAATGGAGAACGCTCGGGCGGACGCGTTGGCGGGTCATCTCGATCAATCCAAACCGGCTCATTTCCTCAATTTTTGTAATGGAACGGTCTTTGTAAAACTCACGTTTGAGTTCCTGATATATTTTGTTCTTGTTTTCTTCCTGCAATACATCGATAAAATCGATTACGATCAGCCCGCCCAGATCACGCAATCGGGCCTGTCGTGCGAATTCGCGCGCGGCCTCAAGATTGATTTTGAGCGAATTGGCTTCATGATCCTTCCTGCCGATAAATTTACCGCTGTTAACGTCGATGGCTACCATCGCTTCGGTCTGTTCGATTACCAGATAGGCGCCGTTTTTCATCCAGACTTTTGTTTCGATGCTCTTCCGGATTTCATCTTCGATACCGAATTGTTCAAAGATCGGATTTTGCTTCCGGTAATATTCAATCTTGTGTTTTAATTTTGGGGCCACTTCGCGTACATAGGCGCTAATCTCCCGTGACAATTTACGCGAATCGATTACCACCCGGTCGACATCTGGTGTGAAAAGGTCCCGGATAATCGATGACGTCAGGCCCATGTCTTTGTGGACCAGAAAAGGTGCCTCGGCATCCTTTATTTTCTGATCTATTTTTTGCCAGAGCTTTAACAGGCCTTTGACATCTTCAGCGATCACCCGCTCCCCTTTTTCTTCTGCCTGGGTACGAAGAATCAGGCCGAAATTTTTTGGCAGGAGCTGCCTGGCGATGTGGCGTAATCGTTTTTTTTCTTTGAAATTACTTATTTTCCGGGATACGCCGATGTATGTCTGATTGGGTACAAGTACCACAAACCGGCCGGGTATTGATATCTCCGAAGTGACCCGCGGTCCCTTGGTCCCGATCGGCTCTTTCATGATCTGGACCACTATATTCTGTCCCTGTTTTAATTCACGGGCTGCTTTGAAGGATTCCTCCCGTTTGCGCCCCTCATCCTCATCATCTTCCTCGGCCAGATCGGCAATAAACTGGTTGGTCGCATCAGAGACATCCGAAAAATGCAGAAAAGCGTTCTGATCCTGCCCAATATCGATAAACGCTGCCTGCATACCGGGTAGAACCCGGCTTATCTTTCCCTTATAAATATCACCTACCGTCCGCTGCGCTTCCGGTTTCTCCACGAATAATTCCACCAGACGATCATCCTCAAGAATGGCAATCCGTGTTTCCTCGTTCGTGGCGTTAATAATAATATCTTTCTTCATCGTGCTTCCTCAAGAGTAAGTTGCAGAAGCACTAAAGCAATCAGAATTCCATAGGTGTACGCGTGTCTGAACCGGAGTTGATTAACTGTCTCCGTCGATGCACGGGGAGTGATCTTATTTTATGTGAATCTTTGATCAGCAAACCAAGTATTTCATTAATACGCACGGTACGTCCGGCAATACTATCGGTCTCAAGAATGAGATTACCGTTAATGCATGTGATACTGTGAATATAAGGGCGGATATCGAGTTCAGTTTCCCTGCCCTTATGATTTCGCCTGACCATTAATTCTTTTTCAGCCAGCAAGTCACGAATTTGTTCACGGGTTACGCGATGACCGGTTAAGTCGATCTCATACTCAGTGCGATTGATACTGTTGGATAAGGACGGCACTGTTGAGGGTATCTCGCAGACTGCCAGAATCTGAATACCCTGCGGTAAATGCCGGTTGAGTAACCGGTCAATATCACCGGCAGGTGCTGAATCAATGGTTATATCGACATATTCAGCAGAACTGCTGAATCCCAGACTGAGTGCCGGGCCGAATGAAAATTTCGGGCGCGGATTGAATCCTCTGCTATATGCCATTCTAATGCCGGCACGTCGTCCGGCACGTTCAAAAGCCCGTAAAACATCGAGATGTCCCAGAAACCGGGCATCACCGGTTTTTTCGAATTGCAGCCGCAACGAATGGTTAACCGGTCGGCGTTCAATTTTATTTCCCAATACTTTTTTCACGATCCGATTACTGGTTTCGATCTCCCCCCGTTGATCATTGATCCGCACATTTGCAGTGCATTGTGCAACAGTCCGAAAACCAGATTTACGTTGCAGACCGCAGCTGGTGCATGTTCCATCCTTACAATCGATGGTCATTTTTCCTGCATAGGCTTTATTCCGTTCCCGTAAAAAATAACTTTTGACCACACCTTTATCAATGTGATCCCATGGTAATGGATGATCAATATTAAATTCCCGGGTATAGTCTGCCATGGCAATCCCCTCATATTCGAAGGCCTTCACCCAGGTTTGATAGTCAAAATGATCACTCCATCCATCAAACTTGGCGCCTGTTTTCCAGGCTGCGTAAATGACTCGTGCTAATTTTCGATCACCTCTCCCCAGTACGCATTCAATTTTCGACACATCCGGATCACGCCAGCTGAATTTGACCTGCCGCATTCTGGAAAATCCTTGTCTGAGCAGATCTGTTTTTTGGCGGAATTCCTCTTTAGTGTTCTGTCGTTCCCATTGAAATGGTGTATGTGATTTCGGTGAAAATGGTGAAACGGATACATGAAATTGCACCCGTCCGAATTTTTTACTCAGCTCTACTGAGCGTTCCAATAGTTTTATTATTGCTTCTACATCCTCCTTTGTTTCTGTCGGCAAGCCGATCATAAAATAAAACTTAAGTGTTTTCCACCCATTTTTAAGCGCAATCTCAACTGCGGTAAATAAATCTTCATCGCTGATATTTTTGTTGATTACGTTCCTCAAACGAACGCTGCCGGCTTCGGGTGCAAATGTGAAGCCTGACTTACGCACACTGCGGGCAAATTCGGCAATGTCTTGATTGAAATTGTCGAGACGCATTGATGGGAAGGAAAAATTAATCTGTTCATCCTGATGTGCAATCCGTTGTTTGTGCATCAGTTCGGACAGGGCCGTATAGTCCGATATCGAGAGCGAAAGAAACGAAACTTCATCATACCCAGTATTCGGTAGAGTTCTTACGGTGTACGCCACCATATCATCAGCTGCCCGTTCCCGTGTCGGTCGGTAAATCATACCCGCATTGCAGAAACGGCAACCTTCTGTACAACCCCGCATTGCCTCTACCGCCAGACGGTCATGGGTTATCTCAATCAGGGGAACCAGTGGTTTTTCAGGATAATATTCTTCTTTTAGAGCGGAAACTATGTTGGTCTTGATCCGCTTTGGTGCGTCAGCCGTTGCGGATTCCAGCTTGTCTGTATCGGTCCCCGGAATGCGGATCGTTGTATATAATGCCGGGACATATATGCCCCGCATACTGGCAAGAGACCGAAGGATTTCCGAACGGGATCTGCGCTGATTTTTAAGATCACGGTAATTCTGGCAGAAATCGCTCAAACCCGCTTCCGCATCTCCGATATAAAAGACATCGATAAAATCTGCCAGAGGTTCCGGATTGCAACTGCATGGTCCACCGGCCAGTATTACCGGGTCATCTTCACGTCTCTCTGATGCATATACCGGAATTCCAGCAAGATCGAGCATATTGAGAACGTTTGTATAGGTTAGTTCATACTGTAGTGTGAAACCGACAATATTGAATTGACCTAAAGGGGTGAATGATTCCAGAGAGACCAGTGGTAATGCCAGCGCGCGCAACCGTTGCTCCATATCAAACCAAGGAGCAAAAATCCTTTCAGCATAGATGAACGATTCGCGGTTCAAAAGATGGTAGAGTATATTAACCGCCTGCGAACTCATAGCGATTTCATAAACTTCCGGAAAACCGATCGCAAAATGGACATCAACCGCGGCGGGATCTTTATGGATTACATTCAGTTCGTTCCCCAGATAACGTGCCGGTTTGGCCACAAAAGGAAAGACTGAAGTTTCAAAATGCGCCTTTAGTGCATTGTTCCGAATCAATAAACAAATCCTGCTAATAAATTATAAAATATTAATTTAACTAAATCCATTCCGGGCTGCAAGCGATGTAAATTTGTTTGTGTCATTGTGTCTTTAACGATTTGGTTTTATATTACGGAAAGCCAGTAGGATATTCCCATGGGGCATGATATTCAGCATCACATCACTTTTTGTACAGTAATGCTTCCGCGTGTTTCACGTACTTTCGCACCGACCATCCGGATGCTGCCCAAAAAATTATTTCTGCCGGTAACTGTAGCTTACCTGTTATGCCGGATCGCGGATACTGTGGAAGATGAGCCTTCTTTGTCTAAAGAACAAAAACAAGGATATCTCGCACTGTATGCAGCCATGTTCACCAATCCCGATCTGCTGGATGAGTTTGCCCGCGGTGTAGCGCATATCCCTGAACATAACCAGGATGTTATGCTGATGAAAAACCTGCACCGGGTTGTGGCCGTATTCTATAGTTTTACACCCGAGGTTCAGCGTCTTATCGGGATCTGGGTGGTCGAGATGGTGATGGGAATGAAGAAATTCGCGCAGGCCAGAGGCAAGGGGAAATTCCAGTTCCTGAAGTCGATGAAGGAGCTCGATGAATATACGTACTACGTGGCCGGGACGGTCGGGCATCTCCTCACAGCCTTATTTGCCCATTTTTCAAAAACAATAACCCCGGCTGTTGTCCAGCGCCTGGAAAAATTTTCCTCTTCGTTCGGAAAAGGTTTGCAGCTGGTTAACATCATCCGGGATATCAATGCCGATCTTAAACGCGGTCAGTCATATATCCCGGATGAAATACTGCGCAAATACAATCTTACCCGCAGATCAATCTATGCAGCGGAAAACAGGGAACAAGCGGAGCGGATGTTCAATGAACTTATAGAAATTGCAATCAGTCACCTCGACAATGCGCTGGCATATGTACTCACCATTCCGAAAGAAGAGGCGCGTATCCGTTTATTTTGCCTCCTGCCCATGTTCTGGGCGATGCAGACGCTTAAAATTATCCAGCAGAATACCCTGGCACTTTTGCGTATCGACAGCATTAAAATTTCACGCCGCGCCATTCGCATAGAATTCTTAAAATCCCTGATTCTGATATTCTCCAACCGCCTGACAGTGCATCATTATCACAAAATCCGGCGCAATTTCTCGGTTCAACCTGCCGTAAGCTGATCCGAATCTTTCATAATTTGTTGTGAGTGCCATCGCAGAACGGTTTATTCCCGCTGTGTTTACATCCGCACCAGGCGACCTTCTTCGATTCCCTGATATCGACGATCACGGGTCTGATTTCGGTAACCTTATGCGATCCATCACAAAAAGGCTGATTATTCGACAGACCGCATGCACACCAGGCATATTTTTTAGGCTCGACGGCCAGAACATATGGCCCCCGCTGGGCAATTTTTGGTTTAGTCACTATTCTTACTCCTTATGTTTGATCTGCAATTTGATCATAACCCAAAATCCCTGCCTGCCGGCCCGTCTGGCAGTCGTACGGGCAGGCAAAATCCAAATTCCAAAATCTGCACTCGAAAATCCGGAAGTTAAATGCCGGAATATTACGATATTTCTGTATGGTGCTGCCAAATTTCAATAAATACAGGTACATAGCATCATGGTTTGATTGTAAGATTTTAAAATTTGTTTGTATCTTGAAAATACCCGCCGCTAAGATTGCAGGCAGGTGTTATCGCCAAATCCAGTTGTGAAATCATTCCTGAGCGTTTATTTTATAAATGAAAATATATATATTCAATTCCGTGGATATCGGTATAAAAAATATTGAATTGCAGACCTATTTACAAGCCCTGCTGGGTAACGATCTGGTACCCTTTCTGCAAAGTACGCCTGAACCCCCGGCAATCAGAATAAACCTTCTGAAAACCTCCCGTACTGAATTTCTGAGATATCTGGACACGCATGGGCAAAAATACCGGACAATACCATTCAGTCCTGATGGTCTGATTCTGGATCGTGATGATCTTCCGCTGAGCCACTCAATGGCTTTCTTCACCGGTAAATTTCAGTATCAGGGTGTGGCTTCACAGCTTCCGGTTAATATGTTGACGGTAAAACCGGGTGAAAAGGTTCTTGATATGGCCGCATCTCCTGGATCAAAATCGACCCAGCTGGCCTCCCGGATGCAACAAGCTGGTATCCTGGTTCTAAATGATTCTTCTGTTCAGCGAATGCAACCGCTGAATGTCAATATGCAGCGATCCGGGGCGGTCAATCATTACACGCTTAATCTGCGTGGCGAAAGGCTCGGCCTCCTGTATTCGCAATATTTTGATAAAGTCTTACTGGATGCACCCTGTACCGCACTCGGCACCCTGGGAGAAAATAACGAAGTACGACACTGGTGGCGCCTGGCAAAACTGGAGAAACTGGCTCATATTCAGGATCAGTTGCTGATCTCAGCTTTTAAAAGTCTTAAAATAGGCGGTGAAATGGTCTATGCCACCTGTTCGGTAGCCCCTGAGGAAAATGAGCTGGTGGTGCAGCGGCTCATTGAAAAATACCCGGTTTCGATTCTGCCGCCGCCGGAACAGATTGCCGGCCGGTTCGATGAGGGATTTACTAAATATGGCAGCAAAAAACTGCACCCGGATCTTTCCGGGGCGGTACGTATATTTCCACACCGGCATCACATGGAAGGATTTTTTGCCATACGCCTGCGCAAGGAAGATTCGTTTAAGAATGCACCCCCCAGGAAGCTGAATATCTTAAAAACCAGTGATCCCAGCCTACCGACAATCCTTGCTGTACTTCAGGCAATCAGCCAGACCTGGGGAATTGATCCTGATTTTTGGTCCGGATACCGCTATCTGTTGACCAAAGCACGTCTGTGGATGACCAGCCGGGAGATTGAGACAGTTCCGGCAGATCATCTGGTATCCGCCGGATTGCTGCTTGCCGAAAAAAAACTGGCCGGCTGGAAGCTGGTTACCGGCAGTGTTCAATTCCTAGGCAAAAGGATAAAAAAACGTTGTATAGAACTCGGGCAACTGGAACTGAAACGGCTGTTTTTTGGGCAGGGTCTGCCTTATCGGGGTGACAAAGAGGCCTATTATATACTGGCGTATCGGGGAGATCCGATCGCATCGGTGTACTCCAGCGGCAGCGAGCTGAAGCTGCGATCGTCACACCGGTATAGACTGATTGTTTGATATAATTAAAACAGGCAGTGGGCAGACGGCAGATTTCAAGCCAAAATTGCTGTTAAAATAAGCAGTCACTTTGGACAGGGTATACGAAAAATGAGGAACGCCGATGGAGAAGACAAAAGAGCAGCGATCAAAGATTAAAAAAAGACTGTCCCGAATGGTATATAGTTCAAACGAAAACATATCAGTAATGAATGCTGCCTGATTAAACAGTTTAATGCTTCAACGAATCAATGATTATACAGAACTTAATTTGAGGTACACTTTTCATGAAACCGATCTATCTTGATTACAATGCAACCACTCCTGTCGATCCGGAAGTTGCCGCGGCCATGCAACCTTTCATGACCGAAATCTATGGTAATCCTTCCAGTACGCATTGGTATGGCCGGCAAACAAAACAGGCGATTGAAACAGCCCGCCGGCAGGTGGCCGGTTTGCTGAACTGTCATGCGGATGAGCTTATTTTTACCAGCGGCGGAAGTGAATCGAATAATTATGCGATAAAAGGTGCGGCACTGGCGAACCGGGCAAAAGGAAATCATATTATTACCTCAGCGATCGAACACCCGGCCGTTCTGGAAGTCTGCAAATATCTTGAAAATCAAGGCTTCAGTGTGACATACCTTCCGGTCACATCAGAGGGTGTCGCGGAACCGGAAAAACTGGCGGAAGCCATACGGCCGGAGACCATTTTGATCACCGTTATGCATGCAAACAACGAGGTGGGGACGATCCAGCCCATTGCGCAATTGGCACGCATTGCGCATGAGCGAGATATCATATTCCATAGCGATGGCGCGCAGACTGCCGGAAAGATTCCAACCGATGTCCGGGTGCTTGGGATCGACCTGTTCTCGATCGCCGGGCATAAATTGTATGCCCCGAAAGGTATCGGCGCTCTGTTCATACGGCGGGGCATCAGGCTCGAAAAACAGATCCATGGCGCCGATCACGAACATAACCTGAGGGCTGGAACCGAAAATGTACTCGAAATTGTCGGACTTGGAAAGGCCTGTGAAACGGCGGCCAGATCACTGAAAAAGAATACGCTGCATATGCAGTATATGCGTGACCGGTTATGGAGTGGTCTGCGCGATGCCCTTGTGGATGTGGCTGAAATCCGGCGTAATGGGTCGGAACGGGAGTGTTTACCGAATACGCTGAGCGTCAGCTTCGCTAATCTCGAGGCAAATACTCTCCTGGCAGAGATTGAAGACCGTGTGGCGGCTTCTGCCGGTGCAGCCTGCCATGCCGACGATATCGATATTTCTCAGACACTCCAGGCCATGAACGTTCCGCTGCATTACGCGATGGGAACGCTCCGCTTCTCAACCGGTGTTCCGACGACGCGGGAAGATATTGATACGGCGGTTACGGTTGTGTCGCAAACAGTTCGGCGGCTGCAGCGAGGGGAAGAATTGATCCCGGAAGCGATCGATGAAGCTGGTGTGCGGCTGACCCGCTTTACCCATGGCCTTGGGTGTGCCTGCAAACTGCGTCCCCAGGCACTGGAGAAAATACTGGCAAAGATGCCGATCCCTTCCGATCCGAATATCCTGGTCGGAATCCAGACTTCAGATGATGCCGCTGTTTACCGGATAAATGATAAAACCGCTATTGTTCAAACCGTGGATTTTTTCACCCCGATTGTCGATGATCCTTACCAGTTTGGCCGTATCGCCGCCGCGAATGCACTGAGTGATATTTATGCCATGGGAGCACGGGCTTTGTTTGCCCTGAATATCGTAGGATTTCCTTCCAACCGCCTGCCACTGACCATTCTGGAAGAGATCCTCAAAGGAGCGCAGGATGTAGCCGCTGAAGCCGGTATCGCAATTATCGGCGGTCATACCATCGATGACACCGAACCAAAATATGGCCTCGCTGTCTGCGGGACGGTTCATCCCGGCAAGATCGTTACCAATTCCGGTGCACAGCGCGGCGATGTATTGGTCCTGACAAAACCGATCGGAACTGGAATCCTGGCGACTGCCCTGAAGCGCGGTTCGCTCGATAGTAAATACATCGATGACCTGATCAACACCATGGCAACCCTGAATAAAACGGCAGCTGAAATTATGTCAGAGTATATCGTGCATGCCTGCACGGATATCACGGGTTTCGGTCTTCTCGGCCATTTACATGAGATGTGTGCCGGCAGTGGACTTGACGCACAAGTGTCATCAGGAAAGATTCCCATTCTTGAACCGGCCATGGAACTGGCCGGGGCAGGGATCGTGCCCGGCGGAACGGAAAATAACTTGGCCTATCTTGAATCCTGGGTAAACTGGACGGCGAATATTTCTCAGGTATCAAAGATGGTATTGTGTGATGCGCAGACATCGGGAGGGTTGTTAATCAGTCTGCCCGCGGCGGAAGCCGGTAAAATGGTCAAAGCAATGAAACATGCCGGTGTCATACATGCTGCAAATATCGGGCGGTTTACCAAAGCGGGGAAAGGTGTGATCGAGGTCAGAGATTAGGATTTATTCGCTGTTTTTTATTTCAACAACACCACTTTCCGGTCATAGACCCGGTTTTCCATGCGGATGCTGATGATATAAATCCCGCTGGCGGATGGGTTTCCCCGATCATCGCGACCGTTCCAGCGGAACACTTTTATTCCGGGACCAGCGGATCCCTGATACAATGTACGGATTTTCGCACCTGACATGTCATATATGGTCAGAGATACCGGGGAAAATTGGAGGAGATTCAATTCAATTTGTGTACGGTTATTAAAGGGATTTGGCTTTATCGATATCCCACGGGTTTGGAGAACGGAAATACGATTTTCATCTGCGATGACGGTCGGATTTAATGCGCCTCCGCCATAAGTTCCCATGTCGCTCGATCCGGTGCCCAGACCAGCGCGATTCGATTTTACACACCGTTGATGCCATGCCTGAAATATTCTACACAGAACAGCGGTTTTATTCAAACATGGCATGGTTTTCGGGTTATGTGAATACTTTCAGTAGATAATTTTTGGTCAAACACCTAAATTATGTTTCAACAGGAGCAGTAACTATGGATTCTGATTCCAATAAAAAATACAAATACAACGGAGCGCGTGCGCTGGTTCTGTTACATGAACAATATCTGCGATCTTGTATGGATACCTGGCGCGAAGCCAAACGCACGAATGTCACCCTGCCGAATACCGATGATCAGGATTATCAATCCCTGGAAACACTGCTCCGGCATATCCTGCGGGCGGCGCGGGGTTATATGACGTGGATATGTGAGCAATTAGATCTGCCGGATCCCGGGATCGAAAAGGTGCCTGAAACGGATCTGATTGAAGAACAGGCGGGCGAATATATAGAACATCTGCTTGAAAAATGGCGGTTGCCCCTGGCCGATATACCGGAAGAAAAATTCCATACACCCACCTATACCTCCCGCTGGGGAGTAAACTATTGTATCGATGCCATGCTCGAACATGCCGTGATGCACCCGATCCGGCATGCATTTCAGCTGCAGAATCTGATAACTGCCGGGAAGAAATAAGCAGCCGTCTGGTATAAAAAAGCTGTCAGCTTAAATCCACGGGGTATGCGCAGGTCGGGTTGATAAACACCCTGTTTGCTTAACATATTATTATTTATATTACCTGCATGATCCGTCGGGCAATCGATAGATCACATGACTGTGACCTCTGTGGTTTACATTTGGATCAGGTAGATGATATCAGGATAAACAATTGTCAGGGACGAGTGGTCACGCAGACCCCGCAGGGGTGAAAAATATTTTTCGCTCCCTGCGGTACCGAAATTACCGCCTCTTCTTCGGGGGCCAGAGTATTTCGCTGATCGGCACCTGGATCCAGCGGATCGCCGTTCCCTGGCTGGTCTATGATCTCACCGGTTCTGCCTTTTATCTGGGTCTGATTAGTTTTGCCAATCAGATCCCTACTTTTATTTTATCCCCCTTTGCCGGTGTGCTGACCGACCGTTGGAACCGCTATCATATCCTGATCATGACCCAGATCCTGTCAATGGTGCAGGCGTTCCTGCTGGCTGTGCTTTATTTCACCGGTATGATAGCACTCTGGCATATTATCATGCTGAGCATCCTGCTTGGCTGCTTAAATGCGTTTGATATTCCGGCCCGGCAATCCTTTGTTATCGAGATGGTCGATAAAAAGGAAGATCTGGGGAATGCGATCGCCCTGAACTCCACGATGTTCAACAGCGCCCGGCTGCTCGGCCCGTCGGTCGCCGGTATCCTGATCGCAAGTACCGGGGAGGGCGTATGCTTTTTACTCAATGGCCTCAGTTTCCTGTTCGTGATCGTCTCACTCCTGCGCATGAAGGTGCGGTCAAGGCCTGTGCCCAGCCAGCATCCCGGAGTTTTCAAAGCACTGCGCGAGGGATTTTCGTACACGTTTGGTTTCACACCGATAAAATCGATCATCCTGCTGATCGTTCTGATCAGTCTAATGGGTATGCCGTATACCGTCCTGATGCCGGTGTTTGCCAGTGAGATTCTGCAGGGGGGTTCACACACGTTTGGTTTTCTCATGGGCGCGGCGGGAGTTGGCGCACTGACCGGCGCCATCTATCTGGCCGGGCGCAGAAATGCCGAAGGCCTGGAAAAAATTATTCCGATATCAGCCGGCCTGTTCGGCCTGGGGCTGGTATTTTTCTCCCTGTCCCGCTTCGTCTGGCTTTCCATGGCCCTGATGATCATCACCGGTCTCGGGATGATGATTCAGCTCGCTTCCAGTAACACGATCATCCAGACTGTCGTCGATGACGACAAACGGGGGCGGGTAATGAGCATCTATGCGATGGCATTAATGGGTACGGCGCCTTTCGGCAGTTTTTTGGCCGGCAGCCTGGCCAGTGTAATTGGTGCGCCGTCCACACTGCTGATTGGCGGTATCCTGTGTGTCGGCGGGGCGATGGTTTTTGCGCATAAGACGCTGACCAAAGATAAAAGCTGATAAGGAAAAATGACCCTTAATGCATTAAATGAATGTTGTTCAAAAGATAATCATAACCCGGCCCCGGGATTTAATTCGGGGCATAATGGCAAATCTTTCCCCTTACTTTTTTCCCGGCATGTCTTAATTGAATGCCAGTTTTTGTTTTTTCCAACTGAATTCCAGGGACGCGTCTTTCATCAATATAAACCTATTACAAGGACATGATAAAATGAAGCAGACCTTATCTGAGCAAGACCGCATCCGGCTTGATGCGTTTATTGCTGAAGTGGAAAATCGCACAAATACCCAGATCGTTATGGCGCTCATCCAGCGCTGCGACAGCTATGCGGAGCTGCCCTGGAAGGCCTTTGCCCTTGGTGCGTCCTTTACCGGCTTAGTGGTTTTTATTCAGGATCTGTTAGTTTACAGCTGGTTTCCAGGGGTTACGGCTCTTATCACGGTGGCAGGAATTCTGGCCGGCGGTGCTGTTTTTGCGCTTTTGACTTTACTGATACCCGGATTTGCGAAGCGATTCCTATCCGCCTCTCGCGCCGAGGTGGAAGTAAGGCAATATGCAGAATCTCTCTTTTTATCCCGGGAGTTATTCGGTACCAGCAAACGTACCGGTATACTTGTGCTGGTTAGTATTTTCGAGCGTAAAATTGTTATTCTGCCCGATAAGGGATTAAGCGATCAATTACCCGGGGACGCTATGCAAAGTATAATTGCGTCAATGACAGTGTTCCTGAAGCGGGGTGAGATCAGACGGGCTTTTGAAACTGGTCTGGAACAGCTTTCGCAGGTTCTGGGAACCAGGGTACAGGGAACAGGAAAAAATGAATTACCCGATGAGATCATCGAGGAGAAGGGTGTATGAAGACCACATTAAAAATTTTTTTGCTGCTGTCATTCTTTCTTACGAATTCCCTTCTTTCAACAGCGGATATTCCATATCTGACCGGCCGGGTGACCGATAACGCAGAAATTCTTTCCGAGGCAGCACGCCGATCGCTCGCTGAAATTCTGAAGGAGCATGAGAACCGCACAAGCAACCAGATTGCTGTTCTCACTGTTCCCACGATTGGCGGGGAGAGCATTGAAGAATACGCAGCTGATGTATTCGAAGCATGGAAGCTCGGGCAGCAAGGCAGGGATAACGGCATTCTGATTGTGGTCGTTCCCAATGACCGGCGTATGCGTATCGAAGTGGGTTACGGACTTGAAGCAACACTCACGGACGCGTTGGCCGGGAGGATCATTCAGTTCGCTATGACGCCCCGGTTCAGGAATGGGGACTATGATGGCGGGATCACCGACGGTGTAAGGGCTGTCATAGAAGTACTGGAAGGTGGCGAATTGGCGGACCTAGAAAGTAAGACCGGTGCGTCAGAAGAGTCTGCCGGTTCGGACTTTGATATGCCTGATCTCCCGGTTACAGAACGCATTCTTCTGGGAGCCTTTATTTTTGGCATTATCGGACTGTTCACAGTGATTGGTGTTCTTACGCCGGGAGCAGGATGGTTTCTGTACTTTTTTCTTATTCCATTCTGGGCCATGTTTCCGATTATCGTGGTGGGAACCGGAGGTGCCTTAACATGTCTTATCACTTATATAATCGCCTTCCCTGTGGCAAAACTTCTGCTTAAAAATACCGATTGGTACGAGAAAGCAAAAAAGGATCTGCGCACGAAGGGAAGCGCTTCTATCGGCGGTTTCAGGCTCTCGTCAGGTGGTTCCGGCGGATCCTGGAGTTCCGGCAGTTCCGGTTTTTCCGGCGGGGGCGGATCATCGGGAGGTGGCGGCGCTTCCGGCAGCTGGTAGGGGATTTGTATCGGATGCCTGTCTGGTAGGAGGTGTACTCGGCCTGCCTGCAGTGCATCAAATATTCCACATGCAACCGGTATATCTGTAAAAGGAGCTCCAATTCCGCAAACTGAAAGATCTCTCGTGTCGGCCGTTCTGTTTAAGGTAAATCCCGCTCCGGTCAGACATGAGACGTATCCGGCAGGAACAGCGTAGCTGATAATCTATTACCTGATCATCCCACCCGCGTGGAAAAAATATCAAACAAATAAGCATCCCGGAACAAATTTTTACGTATTATCTACAAACAAAAAAAAATGAAAACCGGATATGTTCGATTGATTTGGACTATCAACAGGATCTGTGTGTATGGATAACAGGGAAGTGCCATCATCTTTTTAACTTCAAAGATCAGAGATAAATTAAGGGAATCAGGTATGGACCGGTATATAACAAAAATATTTATCCGTATTCAGCTGCTCAACACAGCCTTAATAATTGGTTTGCTTTGTACCGGTATATTTATCAGTTGTTCGGAAGATCCTGTCTCGTCTGAAAATGATGAAAACCGGCTCGAGTATGTGACCCCTGAAGAGGTGGGCTATTCATCTGAACTATTGAATGACGCCAAACAATTTGCCGAACAGAGTGGTTATGCGGCGGTCATGGCACTGTATGACGGGAAAGTCTTCTTCTCCTGGGGAAATATTACAAAAAATTACTGGTGTCATTCTATCAGAAAACCGTTTCTGGGTGCGCTCTACGGGATCCATATAGCCGAAGGGCATATCAACCCCGACGCCACCCTGCATGACCTGGGTATTGATGATATACCACCGGTACTGACACAGGAGGAAAAACAGGCTACTGTAAGAGACTTGCTAATGTCCCGTTCAGGTGTTTATCACGATGCTGCAGCCGAGACGCAGGAGATGAAGGATCAACGACCGGCGAGGGGCAGCCATCCTCCGGGTACTTTCTATTATTATAACAACTGGGATTTCAATGCGCTGGGAACGATTCTTGAGCAGCAAACCGGTACGGAAATTTTCGAAGAATTCAAAAAAAGAATCGCAGACCCGATCGGTATGGAGGATTTCAGCGTTGATAATTGCTATTATCAGTATGAAGAATCGCTATCTATGCATCCTGCCTATTGCTTCAGGATGAGTGCAAGAGATATGGCAAGATTTGGGGTACTTTATCAGAAAAACGGGAACTGGAATGGATCCCAGATTATTCCGGCCGACTGGATAAGTGAAAGCACCACCTCCTATTCGGTTATGGATACCGCCAGTGGTACCGGTTATGGTTATTTGTGGTATGTTATTCCGGACGGATCCGCCTTTGCACAGTTAATCGGCGCGTCGGGTTATTTCCATACCGGGATAGGGATACATCTCATGCTGGTTATTCCGGAATGGAAACTGGTATTTGTTGAGCGGTATGATACGGATGGTGCATGGGTTGATCCGGGGGATGCAGGATTGCAGCTGGGATTAATGATCCTGAATGCCCGTATCACCGAAAATCTTTAAAAAATAATATATTTATACCCGACTGTGAAAAACCATCCGCTCAGGTTTATTTCCGGAGCCGGACGGTCCCACACCGCATCGTATGTTTTTTCATCTGCCGAGTAGGTCCAGGTGCCGATTGGCCCTGAAAGACGGTAGCCAAAATTAAATTCGATGTCCGATGTTCGAGCTAGCATCAGGCTGGCATTCAGACCTGGTGTGCCGGAAAAAGCTACGGCGACAACGGAATGATCTGCATCATCTTTCTTAAAAAAGATGTCCAGGTCAAGACCCAGCTTCGCATTGATCTGAACGGGCGAAGCGACAAGAATGCGCATGGCGCCAAATCCGCCCAGACCGAATCCCCGCGTTTTAACATCATAGGAATCGTCGGTCTGGCTGTACCGCAGAAACAGGCCAAAATCATATGCCGCCAGCGGCTGAAACTGAAACTGGATTCCCAGCTGGAAATTCTTTTCCGGAAACGGCGGAAGCACATAGACCTGAAATCCGTGAATCGATCCGGTATACTCCAGCGCCAGATCCCCCTCTTCGATCGGGCGCCACTGGCGAACAATCAGAGAACGGTTGGTTTCGGTGCTCAGATCGGATACACAGACCAGACCGGCACTGCGTCCGGGGACGGTCACCTGCCGGTCCTTGATCGTCTTGTAGGTGTCGGGCTCCTTGATTTCGAACAGCGTATTTTTCCCCACGCCCAGTTCAGCGCCTAAAAACAAAAGGGCCTCATTTCCTTCGACAGATATCACCTCGGACGAGAGCGCGTAGAGCAACCGCAGTTCGGTGACCAGCGCTTCTTTGAAGTTTTCAATGGCTTTGGCGCGCGAAACGCCGCGGCCGCCGCCGGTATGTGATACGGTAATATCAAAAGATTTTTCCGATTTCCCGGTAGCAATATCGGTGCTTCTGATCTCTACCGACAGCTGGGTCTGGATATTGTTGGCGTAGGGCTCATCCGTTTCCGGTTCGCCGCTGAAGATGCCTTCCACTACACCTGCAACCAGATTGCCCCAGAAACCGCCGCCTTCGTCGTCATCATCGTCATGGTTTTTTTCCTCGGCGGGGGCAACACCAACCTGGTGAAAATTCAGGACATCCACCAGAATGGCCTGATCGCTGGCGGCCAGTTTACCCAGCTCGACGATGTCCGAATCGGCCACCAGCCCGGTCTGCTGCAGCGCCTGTTCTGCCAGAATGCTTCTGAGATTCCGGCGGTCGATTACTTCGAAGCGGCCGAGCTGAACGGCAACATTGGCGACCACGCCGGTCACCTCCTCATCGATGGAAAAATCCTGTGATGTATCCTCTTTGGCTGGCAGAATCAGAATACGCATTCTCTCAGTGGTTATACCCCGAGAGGATTCCTCTTCATCCTGGGCACCGACAATTCCTGTAAAAACGTACAGGATAAAAGAGAGACCCACTAAGGTTTTTAATGCAACCTGCATACTGCTCCTCGCTTTTTTGTTAATTTCTGCTTTCGCAGATACCTCTTTCCGGGATCGTGGTTTATGATGGTATTGGAATTCATGATCATGGACAGATTTCAGTCAAAAATTCATGGTAGTAGTCGCCTCAATCACGGGCTAAAGAGGAAGAAAGCACTGAAATAATATACGCATGAAATGATATGGTATGGTAAAATATTTGCAGAAATTTTATCAGAACGTTCCAAACGACCGACACGGGAAATCCGGATGAGCAGGATGCCGGTCATAGAGGATGGTGAAGGTCGTACTCTTTATATCGCCGGCAGAGAGTAAGGCAAAATGTGCTGTGCCGTATCTGCCAGGTCACTTATGCGCCACATTTCGGCGAACTGCAGATGTTCGGCTATGAACAGGTATCACGGAAGCAGCACTCTGGGGATATATCGTGCTGAAATTCAAACTCACTGTTACATTTTTTTACGCATTAATTACTCCGGATGTTAGACCGTATCCGGATATTATAACCGTTAATTCAAGTAAATTATAATTTTGCCCACAAAACTGCTTGATTCCCGCATATTATTGGTTATATTTCTCACATATCCACCACCTTCTGGAATTATAGAACATGAGCCTCCGATTATTTTCTTGATTCAGCAATTGTGCATTTTAGGATATCTATATCTGCCGGGGACGGATATAACATGATGGATGATTTCGCGATGGGAAGGCCATAAGCTAAAGATTTAATGCCGTTTACTGGATTGTAATTCAATACATCACGCCTTCCCGTATTTAATCATAAGGTACGCGCAGATTTCTGTTTGTATTCGTTTGACATTCGCATCAAACGTATCTATAACTAAAAGGGAGGATTAATCAACGGCATGAAAAAAATATATGTCAGGAGACAGTATTCACTTATAATCCTGTCGATGGTTGTTATTGCGTGTTATGTAGCTCCGAGTCCGATTTACCGGTTATCTCCTTTATCCGATAACACATTCTGGCTATTTGGCCAGGAATATACCCGAGCTGCCAATGAAAATATGGAAATTGCAATTGCCTTTGAAAGAATGATTGACGAAAACATTATCTTCGATGTTGAGATCAGCAATATTTCCAATCAAACAATCCTGATATCTCCGGAAAATTTCTATTATCTTCCTGTGGATAGTATCGGTACTGCGGGCGGTCATCCTAAAACGAAAATATTGGCTGTTGATCCGGAGATAAAACTCCAGGAAATTGATCTTGAAATTTCTAAAAAGACTGCAAAATATCGATCAGACACCGGGACAGATGCAGCAATTTCCTTATTGGATTTAATAGCCGATATGTCAACCATGGGCAAAGAAAAGACCAGGGAGGAAAGTGAAAAAGAAAATCAGGAAGATATGGATCGTGAAGAGAGTAAATATATCAGAGACGAAACCTATAAAAGTGAAATTTTCAATCTAAATGCCCTGAGAGATGAGTGGGAGTTGAGCACGATCAGAAAAACCTCATTATTGCCGGATACATATATGCAGGGAAGGTTATTTTTCCCTTACCGAACAGGTATTAAGTATATGAAAATTTATATTCCGGTCAATGATGACCTGTTGACTTTTACCTTCCTCGTGGAAAGGCAAAGTCTTTAGGCCGGTATGGCAAATACTGTGTTGTGTTCAGATATCGACCGGATCTGCCATGTGTACTGTCTTGACCATGTGTTTACATATTCCGTAAATATGTGTTGTTCTTCATAAAGTCATCCTACCCGGGATCAATTATCCCCGTTTTAAGGCAAGTCCTTGACTGCCCCGCAAAACAGGGGCTCAGATACAAATTGTCACCTCCTCCATTCACCTTCCGGTGAATTTTGGCTTTTGAATTCAGTTTTTCCAATTACATGCAGCTTGCTGCCCACTTTATATTCTTTTGATTTCTGGCTTTTGGATTTAGGTCTGTCTGCTGATAATTTTCCATTTTACTTTAGTCATTATCGCTTTACCACGCGCTCACTTTTTTTTTCGAAAAGAATATTTGTGACCGTAAATTTGTTGTAATAGGATCATAAATAGAGGAGTATGAATATGGTCAGATATATTGTGATATCTTTATTGCTGGCGGGCCTGTTTATTTCCTGCAGTACGGAGACCACGGCGCCCCTGAGGCAAGGACAAGTCAACGATGCGGAACTGATTCAGGCGATCGCCGCGGCCCCGGACAAAATGAACATCAGTGTAGATTACCTGCCGGCAAGGTCGCAGGATATTCTGAATACCGACTATGCGGAGAGTTATGTCGATGCGGTAAAAATTGCCCCGGAACTCGGATATGAAGTTTTCACAAGACAGGAAAAGGGTACATCCGTCGGTGACCGCTATCCGGTATACTTTGATCTGAACGGAAGAGAGCTGCATTACACCGGCGACTCTGTTGAAAGCCGGGATCGTAAACGCGGCGGGCTTGATGTGCATACGTGTTTCAGCGTGGTATACCCGGTGACCTTTGTCATGCCGGACAGTTCAACGATCACCGGAGATGACGGCAAAAGTCTTTGCACGGCCATTAAAGACTGGTATACGGCTCATCCGGATGTGAAGGAACGGCCGGCGCTGCAGTATCCGGTCGAGGTTATCCTGCGGGACAGCGCCATTCTGACGATCAACAGCGACGCGGAATTGAAGGATCTTATCGCTGGCTGCCGCGATTCATACCATGACGGAGACGATGATCATCACGGGGACGAGAATGGTAAGCATGCAGCCTGTTTCACCGTGCAGTATCCGATAACCTATATCATGCCCGACAGCATGGAGATAACCGTGGAGGACAGCACCGGCTGGGGGGCGATAAAAGACTGGTATGCGGCCAATCCTGATTCGAAGGGGCGTCCTTCCCTGAAATACCCGGTGGAGGTGGTCCTGCGCGACGGCACCATGATGACGATCAACAATGCGGATGAAATGCGTGCCCTGAAGGAAGACTGTTATGATTCATACCGGGATGGTGATCACGATGACGATCATGATGGCGGCCATGATCGGGATGGGCATGAGCACGGTGAGCATCACTGAGGTAAAAATTAAACATAAATAAAAGCCATACTATTTTAACTTTTTGCGGTCTCAATATACTGCTGTTAAACCAGACGTATATGCTCTTACAAAATCCGGGGCTTATCACCCCGGGTTTTCTCCTGCTGAATTTGAACTGGTTTATCATCCGCAGATAACATAAATACAAAAAAAATCATCTTTCAAATCGACTTTTAATCCGTTATATTTCACTTCGCGACCTCTGTTTCTGACCTGATTCCAGACAGATTCCGGATATCTGAAACATCATTTGTGAAATAGACCACATAAGGTTAATACGGACTGCAGAGACTGAAAATATCCGCTTTATAACAGAATGATACAATGAGCGGCCGGCGTTTACGGCGTGTGGGAATATATGGTAAGTGGACACTCTCGATTTATTCATCTGATACAAGCCACATGTTGCTCTCTGATTTTTAATACTTCCGGGTAAAATGGAGATTTTTAATATTGATAGGTCAATTAATATCTCATTACGAAATTCTTGAAGAACTGGGCAGCGGCGGTATGGGCATGGTTTATAAAGCCCGGGATACCGAACTTGACCGTTTTGTGGCGCTCAAGTTTCTGCCGCCCCATCTCAGCCAGGCTGAAGAGGAGAAGAAACGCTTCATTCATGAAGCCAAAGCAGCTTCTGCCCTGGATCACCCCAACATCTGCAGTATCTATGAGATCGATAAGACCGCGGACGGGCAGATGTTCATCGTTATGGCCTGCTACGGGGGGGAATCCCTCAAGGTCAGGATCGAAAGGGGCCCCCTGCCGGCTGAGGAGGCGCTGAATATTGCCATTCAAATAGGTCAGGGGCTGGATAAAGCCCACACCAAAGGCATCATTCACCGGGACATCAAACCCGCCAATATCCTGATAACTGAAGACGGGCAGGTCAAAATAATTGACTTCGGCCTGGTGAAATTAAAAGATCGTACTATGCTGACAAAAACAGGTGCAACGCTGGGTACAGTGGCCTATATGTCACCGGAGCAAACCAAAGGGATTCAGGTTGATCAGCGTACGGATATCTGGTCGCTGGGTGTGGTCATGTATGAGATGTTGACCGGTGCGTTACCGTTTAAAGGAAATTATGAACAGGCCATCATCTTTTCGATTTTAAATGAAGATCCTGAGTTAATATCGACAGTAAATAATGATTTGCCGCCTGAACTAAATCATATTATCATAAAAGCATTAGCTAAAGATTCTAATAGCCGTTATCAATCGATGCAGGATATGCTTATCGATCTGCGGAGAATGCAAAAAGATTTAGAAGTATTATCCGCTGCGCCGGGTGAAGAAACGACTGTTCGAAAGACAGAAGAACCGACCCGCAGAAAGCGGTCCAAATCCATAATCTTGACGTTCGGTGCGATTGTTGTACTGATTCTGGTGTTCTTATCCATAACCTATCTCCCGCCAATTTACCGAGAAACCCATTCCTTTGAACCTGAACCAATCGCCGTCCTTCCATTCGAAAACCTGACCGGAAATGATGCGTACGACATTTACCGCAAATCGATTGCCAATCTGCTCATTGCCAAACTGGAGCAATCCCCTTATCTCCAAGTTACCACCTGGGAACGAATGGGCGATCTTCTGAAACAATCGGGAAAGGAGCAGATAGAAATTTTTGATATCAGCAAAGAAACTGCATTTGATCTGTGCCGGATGGATGGAGTGGATTTCGCTGTTACCGGGAGTTATTCCCAAATAGGTACGATCATCGCCATTGAAGTTAAAGTCCTGAATGTTGCCTCCAAACAGATCCGGATAAGTGCTACTTCAAGCGGTGAGGGGGATAACAGTGTGTTTGAGCAAATAGATCAGCTCTCTCAGGAAATTTCAAACGGGATCGGCTTAAGCTATCGTCATATAGAAGAAAAACAGCGGCCCGTTGCTGAAGTTACCACGACCTCGATGGAAGCTTATAATTATTTTATAAGGGGAAGGGAGGAAGCTGAAAAATTATATTTTAATGAGTCAAGAAAATTTCTGGAAAAAGCATTGGAAATTGATACGACCTTTGCATTGGCATACCTGTATTTTGGATATGCATGTTATCAATTAGGATACGACCTAGAAGGTAAGACTGCCTACGAGAAAGCAAAATTTTTTGTGAAACAAACCACGGGTAAAGACAGTCTGTTTATCGAAGCAGAGATTGCACCGACACGGGAGGAAGCGATATATATATACCAAAAAATGATCCGGGAATATCCCAAAGAAAAAAGAGCATATCTGTGGCTGGGTCTTCAATACTTCTTTAATAAAGATTTTAATCAGGCATTAAAAGCATTCGAAAAAGCGCTTGAGCTGGATCCTTACTACGGTCTGGTTGTCAGCATGATTGCCAATTCCTATAAAAAGATGGGCGATTTCGAGCAAGCCCTGGCGTATTTTAAAAAGTATGAATCATTATCCCCCGGGGATGCCGATCCATTTGATTCACTTGGTGACCTTTATTTCAGAATGGGCATGCTTGATAAAGCAAAGGAGAAATTTAATGAAGTATTGGAAGTCACTACTGAATTCAAGGGCGCCTATAAAGATCTTGCTTATATATATGCTTTAAGTGAAGATTACATACAGGCACTGGACTACAGCGGGCAGTTCATAAATATCACGGATCATACAACTGCATATTTATGGAGGGGATTTTATTATTCATGGCTCGGCATGACCGATCAGGCTAGTCGTGATCTGAATATCGCCATGAAGGATAAACTGAAAAGAACCAATTATCTGAAATTCTATGCGGAACTGCTGATGGCGGTCCATTATTACCATACGGGCAGATTAACCCTGAGCAGGACATATCATCATATGTCGTTCCGGTCATATTTAGATTATTATCCCGACCAGATCGGCTATGCCAGCTTTATCAAAAATTTATATCTGGGACTGGTTGATCTGAAAGAACAGGGTATTGATTCAGTGCGATCCAGGCTCAGTCAAATGCGCCTGTTGATGAATGAGCCGTATATCTCCCCCCGGCGATACGCCTATAATTGGGCCCGGCCGGAAATGATGCGTGCGTATGAATTACTCAGAGCAGAATTAATGCTTGCAGTGGATTCAACAGACAGGGCCATTGAAATATATAAGAATTTACAGGTTTTGGAAATACCCCCCTTCTGGTCTATATGGCTGATTAATTATAATTTACCGCCGCATGAAGATCTGCTGGCAAGAGCGTACTACCGGAAAGGGAATATTGACCAGGCGATCAGCGAATACGAAAGGCTGACTGCATTTGTTCCTCAGGGTCCGGACAGGCGCCTGATTCGTCCGGAGTATCATTATGAATTAGCCAGACTGTATGAGGGGAGAGGCCTGCCCGAAAAGGCCATTGAACGCTATGAAAGATTTCTGCAGATCTGGAGAAATGCCGATGCGCATTTGCCGGCATTAACTGATGCGAAAAAACGGCTGAACGCATTAAAAAATAGCCATTTTTGATACCAAAAACGGAAAGTTAATATATGCGTACAGAGACAACAGATGACGTGCTTGCAGAAAAAGGGCGCCTGCAACGACTGATCGATGAACTTCAGATTTTGAATGATTTTTCCCAGGCGATGAGTTCCACCATGGATGTCGATGAGATCATGGCCCAGATAATCAACAGATCGATCAGCATCATCGGCGTTATGCAAGGGACGATCATGTTGATCGATAAGCAATCAAAGGATTCATTTCGAACCCTTATTCGCAGTGTCGATGAACAGCACGGGGGTCGACTTTACAAATTAGGTTCATTCCTCATGGGCTGGATGATGAAGAACCAAAAACCGCTGCTCATAAATGACATTGGTGATGATCGGCGGTTAAAGGGAGCAGAGATTGAAAAAGAAGGCATTTATAATATACTCAGTGTGCCGATGATTCTGAGAGATGAACTTGTCGGTTTGATCAACCTTTTTAATAAGAAGAAGCATACTCCGTTCACAGGCCATGATCAGAGAATCATGAGCATTATTTCCACCCAGGTAGCTTCATTCCTGGTAAATGCAAAAACTTTTGAAGAAGTCCATGAATCAAGTGAAAAGTTTCAGAAACAAACGATTCGCCTAAAAAAACAGATTGGAGTAGGCTACGGGCTGGATGCAATCATTGGTGAAAACCCTAAAATAAGGGAAATAAAAAAACAGATTACATCAATCGCTAAGAGCCCTGCGAGTGTCTTGATATTCGGAGAGACCGGGACGGGTAAAGAGTTAATCGCCAAAATCATACACAATAACAGCGATCGCGAGGATATGCCCTTTGTTGACCTGAATGCCGCTGCCATACCTGAAAATCTGGTGGAGAGCGAGCTGTTCGGAATTGAAGAGGGTATTGCCACTGGCGTCAGGAAGCGAATTGGTCTTTTTGAGCAGGCACATAAAGGGACCTTGTTTATCGATGAAATCGGTGAAATGAGTTTGCGGTCACAGGTCAAAATTTTAAGGGCCCTGGAGGAAAGAAAGATCCGCAGGGTGGGTGGCCAGCGCAATATCGATTTATCGATTAGACTTATCGCGGCAACAAATAAAAATCTGAAGGAAGAGAGTAAAAAAGGTACGTTTCGTTTGGATTTGTATTATCGTCTTACTGTGCTCCAAATAAACCTGCCACCATTGCGTGAGAGAAGAGACGATATTCCACTCCTGACTGAGCATTTCACACAAAAATATGCTGCCCAAATGGGGAAAGAGGTGAAAGGATTTTCGCGGGAAGCAATGGAAATCCTCTGTAATTACGAATGGCCGGGCAATATCCGGGAATTGGCCAATGTGGTGGAAAGAGCCGTCATTTTGACCAAAAACCTGGTCATTGAGTCGGAATTTCTACCCCCCGATCTTTGCGAAACGCCTGAAGCGCAACCTGTTTTAGAGGTTGCCTTTGAAGATGCGTTGAACAACTTCAAGAAAAATTTGATTCTGAGATCCCTGCGTGAATCCAACAATAACAAAGCCCAGGCCGCCCGACAGCTGCATATCAGCAGGGCCTACCTTTTCAGATTGCTGAATCAGTTAGGACTAAAATAAAAAACAGGTACGCATGGAACTACAATTGTATGCTGTAAAAATCAGAATGCGTATAGAATTGTTTACGCATAATTATCGTATCAGGCATATCCCAAACCTGTTTTAACCTGCTTAACTATCATATTTTATACAACTTAATCCATTACAGGTCAATACCGGTTTCCTGATGCAGGCTGCGGCACCGTTCTTGTATTACCTCCCGTGGAAATATTTATAAGTACTCCGGGAGGTGTGAGAATGAAGCCGAAAATCTTATTGTTGCTGATAGTTTTTAATCTTGCATCTGCCATACCAGAATTCAGCCTTGCCGTTGTGAAATTTGCCGGGAAGAAAATTGAGGAAGACATTCAATACCTTTGTGACCGGTATCCTTTAATAAAGAAACAATTTGAGATCCTGTCAGCGTCTGAGTTAAGATACGTGATCCGGTATGGACATGATGAAGATTGGTACGATGCAATTTTTGAGACCGACGGACAGACTCTTTTACTGACCTTCATGGAAAAAAAGGGCCTTTCATATTCACTTCAGGTACGGTTTGCACATGAGGCAACCCATGCATTACAATTCGAAAGGGGGCAGATCGGATTCATTCGGAATAAAGACGGTGATTGGAGTGCTGTGAATATTGATCTATGGGACGAAGCAGAAGCATTTAAGAACTCATTGGAAGTGGCCGGCATTGAAGATTTGTGCCTGGGAAAACTGGGAATGTTTAGATGGATATATGAAAAAGAAAGTTATCAAAAAGCCGCAGCATGGCTGCAGAGCCTCTATCCAGGATTATCTATCTTTCGTAAGAACAATCCTGACGCAGCAAATCTCGAAGCAGTAAACAGATTTTATATAAAAAAGGGATGCAGGCTTTTTTGTAAAGCCTATCAAACAGCCGCTATGCCGCAACCGGAAAATGAAGCAGGTAATCTTTAGAGAAACACGGGTTGAGGACGAAATTAACCCGCGTGGAGCATTCATGCATAACGCCTGAAGCACTCCCCAACATAACTGATCCATGCAACCGGAACGCTGACAAAATTTCAAATCCTCTGCACCTTGCATGTATCCAGACCTGTTATAAAAGCTGCATATTAACAATTAGATCAGGAATTTTCTTTGAAGTGCCTGGTCCGATCTTTAAATTATCCGCATATCTCCCAAACCTCTGAAAGTTCGCTGAATTGATTTGAGTTTGACAATGAAGTATAACAACCTGTCTGCAGCAAGGACATCCGGCACCCGATTTCATCCAGCATTATTTTTTGCCGGCTCAGTTACCGGTGATGTTTTGTGGCGGGCCGGGGTCGCCACACTGCTTTTTGATAGGGTATGCATAATGTTGTGGCCGGATAAAGGGAAAGCATAAACGGCAAAATTAATTTACTTGCCCCCACTTCTGCATGATACAGATTCCGGATACCCGGGATCCCATATGGTGAGTCATGCTTCCGTGAATTGAGGTATGTATAATCGTTAATTTTACTAG
>Ga0209536_100000176_pt1 | contig 98186 bp, 82 predicted proteins | sample DeeMarSeWOR28_12_FD_187461 | JGI IMG/M metagenome (GOLD analysis project Ga0209536, IMG submission 187461) | Marine sediment microbial communities from White Oak River estuary, North Carolina - WOR-2-8_12 (SPAdes) (version 2) | ecosystem: Environmental > Aquatic > Marine > Intertidal zone >... | reverse complement strand
AAATCACCAAACTCCTTAAAATGGGCTCTGTCAAATCGAATTAATTCCTGGGCTTCAATCATCTCCTTCATCATTCGGGGAATTTTTTTCAGCTTTTCTGCCGGTGTTTGATAAGTAACACCAAGGGCAAAGACAACCCGCCTTTCTGCCATCCTTTTAAAATTTCTGATCCGGCTCTGTAATAAATCATTATTTGAGAATATCAATTGTTCACCGGAAAGGCTACGAATGCGGGTTGTTTTGAGACCGATATGCTCCACAGTTCCCATATGACTGTCGACGATGATAAAATCTCCGAGAACAAACGGTTTGTCGAGTACAATGGAGAGAGAAGCAAACAGATCCCCCAGTATATTTTGTACCGCCAGTGCAATGGCAATCCCGCTGATACCTAAACCTGCTACCAAAGTCGTAATATTAAATCCTAGATTGTCGAGCGCTAGTAATAAAATCGCACTCCATAATACAATTTTACCCAGGAATCCCAGAGCGCTGAACGTGGTTGCACTGGCAGCATCATCTGCTAATTTTTCTGCTTTATAACGGTTGGTGACAAAATTGATAATTCCAATGCCCCAGATACCACCCTGAACTAACAAAGTTAAGATAAAGGCAGAATATAGAATATCTGCCAAAAATTTTGGCAGAGTTAGATAAAGACCGGCGATGTAAATCGAAACAACGAGAAAAAAGAATATTTTTGTTCGCTTAAGTACATCAACGATCACATCATCAATATCTGTTTTAGTCTTTTTTGCCAGTTTGGATAACTTGCTCCTTAATATTGATTTCAGAACTTCTAATACGATAAAACTAATCACCGCCAGGCCCAGGGCGATCAACCAGTCGGAGAGGGGATTTTTTAATAATTCCTGATCTAATGACATCCTATTTTACCCTTTAAAACACAAATTTAGTCATATTAACATCGAGAAAATGCTGACAATTGAAAGTTTTCTAAATTGTTTTTTCAAGTAGAGACTACTCAAATATGCCGATCAATGTCTGATACTGATCATGAACAGCTTCAATCGCTTTAATAACCTGGTCTTTTTCCGGCTCATTATTGACTTTTTGCTGCAAATCTAAGAGAGATTGTCTTAATGCCCCCTTCGCCTCTTCATAATCTTTTTGTTTTTGTTCGAGACGAGCTGGGAACTTGGCTTTCTCAATTGGTTCCATTCTAGCAATGAGCGTGGTTGTGGAACTTTTAATTTTTTGAAGATCATACTCAGGTAGGTAATAATGATAGAGCAGATATAACTCCTGATGAAAGTGATCGATCTCTTTCATCACCGGGCGTATCAGTCTGACCAGCATTTCAAACTGGCTATGCAGATCTTCAGCTGCTTTGAGTAAAGTTTCTTTTTGGTTAGCGTCAGCAGCTTTTTTATAATCTTCAATAATTCGGGTCATATCCTGAATTCCCTGTGTCCAGGAAACCTTTTTATCACGTAAAATACCTGGCAAAGCAGCCTTTTGCAGTTTAGCAAAACCTGCTTCTATCTCGGGGATGAGGTCTTTTAGCATCTGTGTATTTTTTTCCGGCCAGGCCTCATGCCAGATCTGGTAGATGACATCATGGAATTCCCATAATTCAGGTACATCCGAGCTGATTTCAGCTAGGAGATTTTCTTGTTGAGTATTACTTTTTGTCTCTGCCGCTTTCTCATCTTCTTGACTCGTACATGAAGTTATGGCCATCATATAGAGACCAATAATTATAATTCTTATAAAGTTCATTTTCTCACCTCAATGGTATAAATGATTTTTATATTTGTTTTTAAAAATTATGAAGTAAAAAGGAAAAAGTAAAAAGGAAAATATGATAAAAAAATATAATGCACAAATTTACCGTGACAATGACTATATCTTAGAGTGAATATTATGTGAAGATATAAAAAGTAGTTGTAATTAGTGAATTGTAAAAGTATTTTTGTACAAAATTCTTCATATTCTGTATTTCTTTTTTGAAAATTATATCAGGATATAAATTTTGATCGGCAAAACCATAGCGCAGTATAAGATTCTTGAACATCTTGGGGGCGGGGGAATGGGGGTGGTCTATAAAGCCGAAGATATAAAACTAAAACGTCCTGTGGCTCTCAAGTTTTTGCCACCAGCCTTTGCCACAAATCCTGAGACCAGAGAACGTTTTATTCATGAAGCACAGTCCGCTTCTGCTCTTCAACACGCTAATATTTGTACCATTCATGATATCAACCAGACCTACGAAGGTCAGATGTTTATCGTCATGGATTATTACCAAGGCGAAACCCTGAAAAAAAAGATTGAAAAGGGACCACTAAAATTAGAGAATGTACTGAATATTGCCATACAGATTGCTCGTGGTCTCGAAGCAGCGCACGAAGCCGGTGAGATTCACCGCGATATCAAGCCAGCTAATATCATGATAACACTGAAAGATGAGGTAAAAATTGTGGATTTTGGGCTGGCCCGTTTAGCCGGACAGACCAGATTAACTCAGGAAGGCACCACTCTTGGCACAGTCGGCTATATGTCACCGGAACAAACCCGGGGCGATCAGGCTGATCAGCGCACCGATATCTGGTCATTGGGTGTGGTGCTTTATGAAATGCTCAGCGGGACACGTCCGTTTAAAGGTGATTATGATCAGGCGGTGGTGTATGCCATTCTCAATGAACCGGAGGTATCTTTGACATCCGTGCGCACAGGCGTGCCCCCGGAACTTGAACGGATTGTTATAAAATGCTTATCGAAAAATCCTGAGGAGCGCTACCAGACGACCACTGATATGATGGTTGATTTAAAAAGGGTGCAGAGTGATCTTGAATTTTCCACAAGGCCATCACCTCCACTATTAAAACCAGAAATACCGACTGTCAAAAAAAGAAATAAACTGCTCGTGATCTCATCAATTATTGTGGCAGCTATTATCGCTTTTTTCTTTTTAAAACCTATTCTTTTTGAAGATATTGTCATGGGAGAACCACAACCGGTGGTGGTGATCAGTTTTAAAAACCAGACCGGCGATCCCGCCTACGATTATTTACAACAGGCCATCCCCAATTTGTTGATCACCAGCCTCGAACAGTCAAGATTTCTGCGCGTGATACCATGGGAACGTGTCTACGATATTTTGAAACAGATGGGTAAAAAAGATGTCGACCTCATTGATGAAGAGATCGGTTATGAGATCTGCCGCCTGGAAGGGGTGGAAGCGATTATTCTTGGAAGTTATGTGAAGGCAGGGGATATGTTTGCCACTGATGTCAAGGTGCTGGATGTGCAGAGTAAACAGTTGCTTAAAAGTGCCAGTGCCAAGGGGGAAGGTGTCGGGAGTATATTGCAAAGTCAGATCGATGACTTAAGCCGGCAGATATCCGAGCATCTTTTGTTGACAGAAACAAAGTATCATGGCACAACGTTGCGGATTGCCGATATGACAACTTCTTCGATGGAAGCCTATCATTTCTTCCTCAAAGGCCAGGATGCCTACGATAAAATGTACGATGAAGATGCACGTCGTTTTTTGGAGGAGGCTGTCGGAATTGATTCCACCTTTGCTATTGCTTATTTATATCTGGCCTGGGCTCATGACGGCCTGCGCAACATAGAACTTCGTGACAGGTATTATGAAAAAGCCAAAATGTACAGTAATAAAGCGAGCGAAAAAGTTCGCATGTACATTGAAGCCCATTACGCAGGACGTATAGATAAAAATCCTCAAAAGCGGTTGAAAACCCTCGAAGAAATGGCCGTCAAATATCCTAAAGAGAAAAGAGTTTATTATCGTCTGGGTCTGTACTATGATGGTTTAAAACAATACGATAAGGCAATCAATGCTTTAAATAAAGCATTACAGCTGGATTCGCAATTTGGACCGGCCCTGAATATGATGGCCTATGTATATGGCGATCTGAGTGATTTTGAAAAAGCGGATGAGTATGTGAGGAGATATGCAGCAGTCCTGCCCGGGGATGCCAATCCGTTCGACTCAATAGCTGAATTATATATCCGTATGGGCAGAACGGAAGAGGCCATGGAGAAATATAAAGAAGCAATGGCGGTGAAGCCTGATTTTGGTTCACAATGGAGGATGGCCTACGTCTGTGCATTGGAGGAGAAGTACCAGGAAGCAATGGAGTGGATAGATGCTTATATTTCAAATAGTAAAAGTCCTGGTTTGAAGGCAGGTGGCTACTGGTGGAAAGGGGTTTATTATTATTTAGCAGGTAATTATATAAATTCCTTAGAAAATTTTAATCGTTCAGTAAAATTAGGTGTTGATTCTGGTATTAAAAGACGAATACGAATGAGTAACTTTTTTAAAGCGTGGATGTTCTATGATCGGGGAGAAACTGGGCGAAGCAAAGATCATTACCGACAGTATTATGAAAATGCAATTCAAACGGCACCTCAATATCTGACAAATCATAGAGCAGACCGTGAATATTATATGGGTTTGGTTTATTTGGCTCAGTCAAAACTCGATTCAGCAGGTCAAAGTCTTACCCGGATTGATGATTTATATCCTCAGTTGACGCCTTATGGAAAAGAGAGATTTGATGTGAGACGAGAACAGCTCTATGTCCAGATTTTACTAAATCAGGATTCACTATCAAAAGCAGAATCCGTAAGGCAAACGATAAAACCCTTGGACAGGCCTTTTAGTTTTACGTGGAATTATTTCATACATAATTTGCCTCTATCACAGGACTACTTTGCGTTAGCCTATGTCAAACACGGTTTCATTGATAGAGCCATAGAAGCGTATGAAAGACTTATCGATAAGGATATTAGAAGAAGAGAATGGAGGCTTATAAATCCGGTATATCATTATCGTTTGGCTAAACTCTATGAAAAACTTGGAAAATTAGACAAGGCAATTCGAGAATACAAAAGGTTTATCGAAATATGTAATGGAATCGCTGGTGATTCAAATGAACTACTTGATGCAAAGAATTGTCTGCGGACACTGGAAAACGAAATTGGATAAGATAGATGATGTTTAATTTTACTTATTTTTTGCAAATTTAGATAAATAATCGACCACACTATCGGTTGAACGTTCAATACTTTGACTATCCTTTTCCCAATTGGCCGGGCAGACTTTACCGTGTTCGTTATAGTGCCGCACAGCGTCCAATGTTCTCAAAACTTCATTGATGTTACGACCAAGAGCATCTTCATTGAGAGTGGCATGCATTACAATACCTTCTCGATCTATCAAAAAAAGAGCGCGAATAGCAACAGCATCATCAAGCAATACATCATAGGCCCTGCCAATCGCTCGCGTGAGATCAGAGACCAATGGATACTGTATTGGTCCGATACCGCCTTTTTCAACCGGCGTTTTTTTCCAGGCTAAATGACTGTGAACGGAATCAACAGAAACGCCAATCACCTCGGCATCGCGTTTCTTGAATTCATCGAGCCTTTCATTAAAAGCCAGTATTTCGGTAGGACAGACAAATGTAAAATCCAGGGGATAAAAAAAGAGGATGATGTATTTTCCTTTAAAAGAAGAGAGGGAAAATTCAGAATCAATTGAATTATCAGCCAGAACGGCATGAGCAGTAAAATCCGGCGCTTCTTTCGTTATCAAATGAGGCATACGTATTCTTTCTTCTTAATTGAAAAATTTCGCGCTACTCACTTCACAGACAAGCAGCGCGCTATTTTTGGAAACATGTGATGGTTGTGCTTTATAAGCTTTAAGCACCCGCTTTAATCATTTTGCGGATTTTTGGATTCTTCCACACAAATCATTTTTAACTGATCTTCAGTGGGATTACCAAGACGGTCAAGCGCAGCAACCGGGCACAAATAAGTGTTACCGGAATCTGCTTTGATCCATTTTACGCTTAATTCTTTTTTCAATACTTTGGGTTCAAAATCCATTTTTACCTCCGTTTTTTTAGGTAACTAGCTAGTTAAAGGTTAAATCTCTATATTAATCATCCGACTGATTCTTTTCAGCCTCAAAATGTGCTTTGACCTCATTCATATCGACGCTCTCAGCCTGTTTGATGATGTCCTCCAGCTTTTCCTCTTCGAAATACCCTGGTTGTTGAAAAAGAAGATATTCCCCGCGGAATAAAAGCAAGGTTGGGGTATGTTCGATACCCAATTTGGCTACCAATTCTTTCTCGGCAACGGTATCGAGCTTGGCAAATGTATGAGCCGGATATTTTTCAGCAACTTTTTTAAACACCGGATCAAATTCTTGACAGGCGCCGCACCATTCCGCCCAACAGTCAATCAGAACGATCTCATCCCCGGCTGCGACTTCACCGATATTTTTGCTATTTAGATCAATGATTGACATAGACTGTCCTTAATTTAATAGATGATATTTGAAACATTATCGATAATAGTAACCCTGCGAAATTTACATATATTCCAAATAAGTAAGAAACCATCCGCATAGATTCGAATGAAAATAGTTGACACCACAAGTAAATATCCGAGTATGCAAGTTTTATGTGATTTTATTAACAAGACTTAAGGAAACAAAAAAGTGTAAACACTAAAGGTAATTTAATACTTTTAGATGTTACAACACAAAAAATTTGAAGAAATAAATTGTGCTACTAATGGATCTAATCATTATTTATCATGATGCCTTCGGAAATTTTCTCCGCTTCCTCCGGAGTGAAGTATCCGACAATGATTAGTTTTCCTTCTTCGATTTTGGCATTTATTCTTGGCGCACTGACCAGCTTGCCTCCGACTAAAATTGCTGCGTTTCTCCCGATGTATCGATCCGTGAAATTAGCGAATTTACCAGCACCTTCTTTTGTTAGATTTACAAATACCTTTGGCTGCGTGGTCATATCAATGACATTTGTCGATTTAATGTCTGAATTTCTTAGATAAACAGAATCTTCGACATAAAATTTCAGGTTTGAGTTGTACAACTGCATTTCCTGAAGGTTTGAATTGACTTCCGGCTGAGCTAAACGTATTTCAAACGATAAAGGTTCATAAGTCGGCGTTTGATCTGAACAGGAAAGCAGGAACACAATCATGATGCCTATGCTAATTGTTTTCATCTAAATGATCTCCTTTCATAAGATTAAGGAAAAATCTTTCTGTCAGAAAATGAATCTGAACAATCCGTAACTGAGATATTAATCCAGAAAGTTGGATTTATATTTATTCTCAAATACATTTAGTGATACATTATCAGAAACCGTTTATTCAACATGATTATTTTCTTCCTCTAATTCTTTCAATTGTTCGGATATGGAATTTATTAAGGGTTTGTGTTTTTGTTCATGCCGTTTCCGAAAGAAGTATTCACCGATTGTCCACGCTGACGTGAAAACGATTACATAGATGATAATTGAAAGAATTATAAACCCAAGACCAAACTCCCTCATGATAGCTGTATTACCAAGGACCATAAATATCAGGCCCATCACAAAGGTCATGAAGATCCACTTATAGTATGAGGGTGTTGCTCTCCACGATCTTAAACGTTTCATCTTTTGTTTTAAAAACGCAGTGAGACTCAGGTCATAAGATTCTTGTGAAATGTTTCTATAATCGATGAATCTGAGAATCAAACTGATAATCAGTGCTGCGAAAATCAAAAACATTCCTGTCAACATAAGGATTGTTTTAATAGGATTTATTAAAACCAAAACAATCATAATAGACAAACCGACAAGAAGGGGAACGATTTGATTGTGCAGAAGATATTTTTCATCGATTCTATCCTGGGTTTTAATTTGACTGATAAAATCATTCAATTGTGCGCTATTATGTAATAACAGATCCATTTTTGGACTCCTTATTTTTTTATAATTATTTTTTAGTTTGTCGATGTTCATTCTACATATCCTTTAAACATTGATTGAGTTTTTTCTTTATCCTGGAGATTTTGACACCCACATTTTTCTCTGTGATGCCAACAATTTGAGCAATTTCGCGGTAACTCAGATCTTCAAGATACAGGGAAATTATTGTTTTATCGATAAAAGAAAATCTATTGATACATCTGTAAAGAAGTTCTGTTTTCTCTGATGTTAGTAACTCTTCTTCCTGATTCGGTGATTTATCGGAAATCGAAAGGTTTTCCAGATCCATGTGTATCGATCTGGTTCTATTTTTAATTTCTTTTCGCAAAAAATCGAGACTGGTATTCACAGCGATGCGGTAAACCCAGGTACCTATTGTGGAATGGTTCTGAAAAGAATCCATTCCCTTCCATAAGCGAATAAGTATGTTTTGATAAAGATCCTTACGGATTTGATCATCAGCGATATATGAACAGCATAGCCGATAAATCATGTGCTGATAATCTGTAATAATTGTCTGGAATCGTTGCTCTTTGTCTTTCATCTATCAAGTTAGACGAAGTGAAATAGAAATTACTACAACTATATCTAAAGAATATATATGAGGTTACATGAAGGATCCACTATAAAAAAAACGATATAAAATCATATTGTAAAAATACTTTGAGATCTCAGCGTACTCAGTGGTTAATTTCTCACTTTATCGGAGATACAACGACGGCGGTGCCATAACAAAGCACTTCTGTTACTCCACCCATTAATTCAGTGGCATCGTATCTTACACCAATTACCGCATTGGCATTCATGTCTTCGGCATGTTTAACCATCATATCGAACGCCTCCTCTCTGGTTTTTTCACATAATTCTGTGAAGAGAGTAATATTGCCACCGATAATCGTGTGCAACATACCGCCGATGGTTCCGATAACAGATCGGGATCGGACGACGATACCACGAACAACACCGAGTTGCTTGGCAATGCGATATCCATCCAGATCGAAAGTGGTGGTTGTCATAGATTTGTCCATAATAACCTCATATATTCATGTATTGGATAAAATCCGTGATGATAAATAAACAGGTAAAAGGAAATCAATCCAGACCGTAACAGTGACCATCCGAATTCGAATATACAAAAATTGAGACATAAAATTGAAAATTTCTAAAATGACATCATGATAAAAATACAACATTTATGTATTAATAGTTGATTTATACTACATAATTGTGGTATATGATTAATCGGGGATTTGTGATTGTATTTGATAAAAGTCGCAAATATCAATTATTCGTTCTTGATGTATTTTATATCTGTATCGCCCACTTTAATGGTTGTCGCAAATCATATTGGAATCTTGTTTTATAGATAACGACCTCGAAGATGTTTCCGTCATTCGCTATTTTAATTGCAGTAAATATGATATTCGTTAAATCATACAAAAATGTATTTATCATAATAATTACTAACAATTATGTAGTTAAATCTTGGTTGTGGTGTTCTTGACATAAGTGACTATTAATCAATAGTTAAGCGATTGAAAAGATGTCTTGGCATCATGTTTGCTCATCTGAAATTTTCAATATTTTATTTCACAAACTGAAAATGATATCATTTTGATAAGGAGGATACAAGATGAAGCTTGTAGTCGCATACATACAACCTGAGCGATTGAATTCGGTGAAACAGGCATTGTATGACAGGAAGGTGTTTAAGATGTCGGTAACAAATGCGCTGGGATGTGGTGAAGAAAAAGGGTATCTGGAGACCTATAGGGGTGCTGATATTGAAGTGAATCTTTTGAAAAAAGTGCGAATTGAAATAGCGCTCAATGAGGATTTTTTGCAACCGGCTATTGATGCTATCATCGAGGGAGCCAAAACCGGTCAAATCGGTGATGGTAAAATATTTGTTCATAACTTGGATGAATGTATTAGGATCAGAACCGGAGAAACCGGGAGTACTGCAATAGGTTGAGAGCATACAAACTTGAAAATATAAAAATTCTTTGAAGGAGATATCAATGTTAAGAGTCAGAAAAAAGACCGTACTAATTATGATAATGTATATTTTGATAGGCAGTGTTTCCGCTATAGCGGGACCGGATAATGAAACAACTAAAAGTGCAGCACAATTATCGGAAGAATTGCAGAATAATTTAAATATTGTCTGGACTTGTGTGGCAGCGTTTATGGTATTCTTTATGCAAGCAGGATTTGCCATGGTTGAATCTGGTTTTACAAGAGCAAAAAATGCGATCAATATTTTGATGAAGAACCTGATGGATTTTTCCATCGGTACTCTTGCTTTCTTTTTTGTCGGTTTTGGTCTGATGTTTGGGCTCAGTAATGGCTTTTTTGGAACAACGAATTTTATGATGATAGGGACCGATGTTGCAGGTAAAGACTGGAACTGGACATTTTTGATCTTTCAGACCGTTTTTGCAGGAACAGCTGCGACTATTGTATCTGGTGCGATGGCTGAAAGAACCAAGTTCGTTGGCTATTTAACCTATAGTCTGTTTATTTGTGCGTTGATTTATCCTGTCTTTGGCTCCTGGGCATGGGGATCCTTGCTTGATGGCGGTGGCTGGCTGGAAAACATGGGTTTTAACGATTTTGCCGGTTCAACCGTTGTACATTCCATTGGTGGCTGGTTAGCCCTGGCAGGTGCCATTGTGGTTGGTCCCAGAATTGGCAAATACGGACCCGACGGCACTGCAAAAGCTATTCCCGGTCACAATATTTCATTAGCCGGCCTCGGTGTATTTATTCTCTGGTTTGGCTGGTTTGGCTTTAATCCGGGAAGTACTACTTTCGGTGATGGTGATATTGGAAGAATTGCTGTCACAACTAATCTGGCCGCGGCTGCTGGAGCCATAACTGCTATGTTTACAGCATGGATTGTTGAGAAAAAACCTGATGGCTCGATGGCCCTGAATGGTGCGCTGGCTGGTCTGGTAGCAATTACTGCTGGATGTGCTTCCGTATCCCCCTTCGGTTCCATTCTCATTGGCCTTATTGCCGGTATTGTCGTTGTCTTTAGTGTAATTTTTATTGACAGGATATTGAAAATTGACGATCCGGTTGGTGCCGTCAGTGTTCATGGTGTTTGTGGTGCCTGGGGTACACTTGCCGTTGGCCTTTTTGCCGTTGATGGTGGACTGTTCTACGGTGGTGGGCTCTCATTGTTTGGTGTACAGGCCATTGGTGTTCTTGCTGCCTTTGTCTGGGCATTTGGACTTGGTTACTTAATGTTTACGATCATCAAAAAGACAGTGGGACTTAGGGTTTCAGAGAATGAAGAGCTGCGTGGATTGGATATTGGTGAACACGGAATGGAAGCATATTATGGATTTCAGGTTTTTACGACACAGTAATTGAGCTGGATAATAACATAAAACATGGAAGGATCAACAATGAAAAATATCATAAGAAGGCACATCTTGATACTTATTTGTCTGGGATTATACAATTCTTCAGCTCTTGCTGAAGTCGGATTTAGCGGTGATATCAGCGCCGTATCTACTTATGTCTGGCGCGGCATCAAAATAAACAGCGGTCCGGCCTTGCAAAGCACTGCTGAAGGAAGTTTTGGAATTTTTACCTTTGGATTCTGGGGATCCAGTATCAGTGTCGGTGATAATACCGAAGTAGAAACCGATTTATATGCAAGTGTCGCACTTCTCACCGGTGATTTATCGTCTTCGCTTGGCGCCACTGTTTATATGCTTGATTTCAGACAGTTCAATTCGACTGCAGATGCCGAACTGGAACTCTTTGCTTCACTTGAGTATCATTTTTTAGGATTAAATATATACTATATTCCTGATCAAAACAGTCTTAAAAATATTGAGAATAGTTCTCTCTACTGGACAGAATTATCGGGAACTGTCAACTGGTTAGGTGCCGATCTCTCTGCTTTAATCGGTTATGGTACATATTCCAGCCGGTGGATGATAAACGGACCGACCAAGGATCCGGTGGCTTTAATGCTGCTAACGGCTGCAAAATCTGTAACAGATAATACCGCTATCTTTTGGAGCTATTCCTTTAACCTAGAAGGCGGCTTTGAAAGAATTTTCTACTTCGGTGGGACATACAGCTTCTGAGATTGAATATTAAAAATGTAACCACGGATGAACACGGAATTTTCACGGAATTTATTGTCACATAAGGTTGATACTAAACTTTCATTGTAGATAAGAACTGAATTAAAATGTAGACATTCTTTCCGTGACTTTTCCGTGATAGTAGGTGATACAATAATAATATGTATCCCCTTAAAAGATAGAATAGACAAAAATCATCAGAGGAATAAATATGGTTCTCCCCGATGTTATATAGTTGCACTTCATAAAGAATATATATAAGGCTGGAGAGCATCTGGGGGGAAACATGAATTCATTATTTAAAAGAAAAAAAATCTCGACTTTCAATATATTTTTGACTCTAGGAACCCTGATTTCAGCTTTCTCATCTTCACAGGCACAGATTCCTGATTGCAGTAATACACCGGATCTTGTATACTATAACGGTATAATCATTACAATGGACCCGTCAAATCCAATTGCAGAAGCGATCGCTATAAAAGGTGATTCAATTCTCGCTATCGGCACAAATGATGAAATTTTCGGCCTGTCTTCAACTGGCTGTGGCAGTCGTTTGGTCGATTTAAATGGCCTGACTATCCTCCCGGGTTTTAATGATTCTCATTCACACTGGTTTAGCTGGCGTGAACATATCTGCTCGGTAACTGAGGAAACTACCTATCCTGCGTTGGAAGAAATCATGGAGATGCTGGCTCAAAATGGCTGGACAAGTATTTCAGAATTAAATTTTGGTCGGCCGGATTATGCACCGGAGCATTTGGAAAATGCATTTGATCTGGATTCACGAGGCGAACTCAAGGTGCGCCTAAATGCATACTGGGGAACACTTGATGATGTTTCATTAATCAATGTTTTAGAAGATTCAGGAAGGACACCGTCAACTTTTTACACCGATCTACTACATGTGAAAGGTGTGAAAATGTATGTTGATGATCCATTCGGAACAACAGATATTCTCACTCAGGCACAGGTCAATGAACTCGTTGAGGCTGCTCATGAAAAGGGATGGCAAATCGCGGCTCATGCGGTGAACGAAAGCGCTGTGGAAAAAATATTGAATGCTTTTGAAAATATTCTCGGGGAGGAATCAAATGAAAAATACCGTCATCGGATTGAGCACGCTGTAAAAGTCTCTGATGATCAGCTACAGCGAATGAAACAAAAAGAAATTCTGGCATCAATTCAATTGCTGGGTCCACCTGATTGGCCTGAACAGGAAACATTTCAGACCTATATTAGCAATACAGATAGTATCTGGTGTCTTCGCTGGAAAGATTTTATCGAAGCAGAACCGGAAGGATTACGAATCACAGGAAGCACGGATGGACCGTTTAATGATGCTCCCTGTGAATATTCACCATTTCGCATCATCTATCAGGCTGTCTCAAGGAATGGATATCTGGAAAGGGATCATGCAGATTGGGAATTAAACCAGCGTTTGACAATCGAGGAATCACTCAGGTTGCTCACAATAAATGGTGCCTGGGCAACTTTTGATGAAGAAAAAAAAGGCAGTCTCACTGCAGGAAAGTGGGCTGATCTGACTCTTGTTTCACAAAATCCTCTTGAAATTTCTGATCCCGAAGATCTGCTTGATATTATTGTATTGCAAACGATGGTTGGTGGAAGGGTGACTTATTGTCATCCACAATTAAGGGATGAATTTTGTGATCCTTCAGAAATCTTTGTGTCAGACTCCGTCAGGATTAAAGCATCAGAATATCTTGCAGACCAGACGCCAGATAAAGCATATGATAATGATATTGAGACTAATTGGGGATCAGGAAATTATGCCCCGCAATGGATTGAATTCGATCTTGGAAAAGATAGAAATATCGGGCGTATCGAATTTGTGATTGATCAGTGGCCGGCGGGATTTACAAATCATCAAATCTGGGCAAAAGAGGATGATGATCAATCCTCTTTTGAGTTAATACATGAATTTAATCAATACACTGAATTTGGAGAAACGTTGACATTTACTGCAACGACAGATATATCAGCATTTCGTTATTTCCATATTCGAACGATTGAAAGTCCATCATGGGTATCCTGGAAAGAAATAAAATTTTATGAAAAGGATTTAACATCTATAAAAGAGCAAAATTTAAATCTGCCGAATTCGTATGTTCTAAATCAAAACTATCCAAATCCTTTTAATCCCGAAACCGTAATAGAGTATCAAATACCACAAAAAGAGCATGTCAAACTAAAAATTTATGATGACATTGGACGGGAGATAATCACATTGATCGATGCACCACAGGAAGCCGGGAGATATAAGATCGTCTGGAATGGAATGGATCGTCACAATAATCCCGTTGCCAGTGGAACCTATATTTACCAGATTATTACGGATAACTACAAGAGCAGCAAAAAAATTGTTTTCATAAAGTAGGGCAGCGGTAACTACGCCCTTAGGTCAATCATATAGAATAGTGTATTTTACCGGTTTATCCATTTTCACATGATCATGCGATTTCGTTCCATTTAGTCCTTCTGTATATTGATCCCGGATTCAATAAAAAAGACATGCAATTTAATAAAAATTCAGATGGGAGGATTTAAAATGGTTATCTTTGCATTGATTTTAATGGCGGCATCCGCAATCCTGATTGATTATTTTAAAGAAAGAAATGGAAAAGAAGTGGAAAAAGATCCTGCATTTAAGACAACTGAACTCAAACACATTCCTGCTTAATCAGAGAATGTACTTTTTTTGCCACTTGAAATACTTGTAAAAGCCATTTGTTTCTCATTTTAGATCAAATGGACTATATTTAGAAGAAAATCAACAATTTCAAATATATATATATTTGGATAAAATGTTTTTCACAATTTATCCATCTAACTAAATTACTTTTATTATTCATCTACTATTTACATTCAATTTTAACTATATTATTACTAAATTTCTTTTAATATAGACTGAGAATTATTCAGATTGTCAAAGACCTTTCCACAAAAAGTCGTAATTATTGGTGGAGGCTTCGGCGGACTCTACGCTGCCAAGGCCTTCCGTGGAAATACAAATGATTATCTATTACATACCTCTTGTAATTTTGATCGGTCTGGCTATATCCGATCTTATATTTGGTGTAGCGAATGATGCCGTCAATTTCACTAATTCTGCGATTGGCTCCCGTGTTGCTCCTCGTTGGGTAATTATGCTCGTGGCCAGTGTTGGTATATTAATCGGTACCATTTATTCGAGCGGCATGCTCGAGATAGCCAGGAAGGGTGTCATCTATCCTCAATATTTTACTTTTGATCATGTGATCACAATATTTCTCGCTGTCATGTTCAGCGATATCATTTTACTCAACCTTTTTAATACTTACGGTCTGCCCACGTCCACCTCTGTATCCTTTGTCTTTGAATTACTCGGTGGTGCTGTTGCGATCGGTATTATTATCCTGATGGAGGCAGGATCCGATCTATCACAACTTGCTACATTTATCAATTCCGACCGGGCATTATTGATGATCTCCGGCATTTTTATTTCAGTTTTATTTGCATTCACGCTTGGAGCCATAGTTCAATTTATAACACGCCTGCTTTTTACATTTCGGATTAAGAAACACCATCGGACAAATGTAGCTATTTGGTCAGCATTCGCCGTTGCTTTTATTTTCTATTTCATCCTGATTAAAGGCCTAAAGGGATCCATGCTTATAGCTAATCAACAATTAACCTGGTTACAAAGCCATACAGTATGGTTTATTTTATCATTTTTCATCGTCTGTTCTATCATTTTTTTATTCTTAATTTTTGTTCTCAAAATCAATCCTCTCAAAATAGTGATCCTGACCGGGACATTTGCGCTGGCATTGGCATTTGCCGCAAATGATTTAGTTAATTTTATCGGCGTACCTTTAGCCGGATTACTCTCATATCAACTTGTCGGATTTGATGTAAACTCAGGATCCAGACTCATGGAAACTTTAAATGAATCGCACCCGGTACCGGTCTTTATTCTTATATTTGCCGGTCTAATCATGACTTTAACATTGTGGTTTTCTAAAAAGGCAAGTTATGTAACAAAAACGGAAGTGCAGCTTGCCAGTCATATTAAAGGCAAGGAACGTTTTGGATCTTCCAGAACCGCGCGATTTCTGGTTGAGACAAATCTTTCAATTTTCCTGTTCATAAAACGGCTGCTTCCTTCAATTTTAAAGAAATGGATTTCGAAACGATTTCAACCCAAAAGGCATTCAGAGCATAAGCGTGGTACGAATGAACCTGACTTTGATCTTGTCAGAGCATCCGTCAATCTCCTGGTCGCCAGCAGTCTGATTTCTCTCGGTACCTCATTCAAACTTCCTTTATCAACGACCTATGTTACATTTATGGTCGCGATGGGATCATCAATTTCTGATGGTGCCTGGGACAGAGAAAACGCAGCATCCAGGGTGAATGGCGTCTTAACAGTGATTGGTGGGTGGTTATTGACCGGACTTTTAGCGTTTTCCAGTGCTCTTATTTTAGCCTTTTTTCTTCACTACGCAGGCACGATAGCAATATTCATTCTCATTCTGTTTTCTGTCTATTCCATTTTTATAACGCACAAAGTATTCGAGAAACGTTTAAAAGATATATAACAATCCCCAAAAACATCATCATTAATCATATCATGACAGAATAAGGGAATTTTTTAGGCAGGAACTGGGTAATATTTCTATTAAAGAAATAAATTTTTAATCCTTGAAGGAATTTTCTGCAATGCTGGTAAATGAGTATAATAAAGTACGACAGGCATCTATGGATATGGTTAAGCCTCTTGAAAAGGAAGATTTCATCCCACAGGCAGCTGTTTTTGCCAGTCCGCCCAAATGGAATCTAGGTCACACCACCTGGTTTTTTGAGGAAATGATCCTGTCAAAATTTCAACCTGACTATCAACTCTTTCATCCACAATACAGTTACTTATTCAACAGTTACTACAACACAGTCGGCGACAGAGTAATGAGACATGATCGGGGAAATCTCAGTCGGCCGACTGTTGATGAGGTCTTCGATTATCGCCGCTATGTCGATAAACAAATGGTTGAGTTTTTATCAAATGACATTCCTGATAATAAAATCCGGGAACTGGTACAACTTGGAATGAATCACGAACAACAACATCAGGAATTATTCTTTACGGATCTTAAATACACATTTAGCGTCAATCCGATGTATCCGGCCTATTCTAAAATTGCCTTTTGTGAGGATAAAAATCCCGGTGGATCAGAATTTGTTTCCATACCTGAGGGTATCTATGAAATCGGATTTTGTGGTGAGGGATTCCATTATGATAACGAATTAGACCGTCATCGGGTATTTTTAGAAGCTTTTGATCTACAGCAGAGCCTGGTGACGAATGGAGAGTTTATTGAGTTCATGAATGATGGTGGATATGAAAGATTTGAGTTTTGGCATGATGACGCTCTTGCCTGGAAAGAGGAAAACCAGATCACACATCCCATGTACTGGCAAAAAATAGATGGTCTATGGTATCAGTATACATTGGCCGGACTAAGAAAAGTTGAATCAGAGCATATCCTAACGCATATCAGCTATTATGAAGCATCGGCTTACGCACAATGGAGAGGTTTACGCCTGCCGACAGAATTTGAATGGGAGGTTGCTGCCGATAGACTGAAGTGGGGTCAACGCTGGGAATGGACGGAGAGCGCCTATCTTCCATATCCTGGATATAACAAAGCTGAGGGAGCAGTGGGTGAGTATAATGGAAAATTTATGGTAAATCAGAAAGTGCTTCGCGGAGCATCCGTCGTCACATCTAAAAATCATAGCCGTAAAACCTACCGAAACTTTTTTCATCCGAATGTCGGCTATCAGTTTAATGGAATCCGATTAGCAAAATGATATGTTTAGACTTCTGATACAGGCGAAGTAGATAGAAATTTATGGGGAAAATAGAAAAAGATTAATGAATAGAATCGAAATTTGTACAATATCATAATTAAAAGACAGGCAACCGAAACACGTCCTAGTAGAAGATATTGATCTGGTTGTCATACGTTATGATAATCAGGTTTCCGTTTTATATGGAAGATTTCTGCATAGGGGCGCTCTGTTAGCAAATGGTTATGTTGAAGGTAATAACCTGATTTGCGGTCTGCATCAATGGGATTACAGAATTGACAGCGGGGTGTCGGAATACAATAACGAAGAATCCTTATATAAATTTTCTTCATCTATTGAAAATGACAGAGTTTTGATCGACAGGGATGAATTGCTAAATTATCTCAAACAAAATCCACAACCGTTTAAAAGAAATGAATATCTTGGTCAATACGCCGATACACACCCTGAGGAGACGGAACCCTTTACCAATCAGATCAAAGAACTTGCACGCAATGGCCTGAGTAAAATCGGTCACCATGGATTTACAGAGTCTATGGGTGTTGATCGCAATACCCTGCCACAATGGAAAGATATCCAATATTTACCTGCACAATTATGGAAAAAACCATTGGCAGACAATCATGGGGTTTCTACTGAGACTATAATTGGACCGCGGGCGCAAAAACCATTAAAATTATCAATACCAATATTTGTTTCTGACATGAGTTTCGGAGCTCTTTCCCGGGAAGCGAAAATTGCCCTCGCTAAAGGTGCAGAAATGAGTGGTACAGGAATTTGTAGTGGTGAAGGAGGAATGCTTCCAGAGGAGCAACAATCTAATTCCCGCTATTTTTATGAATTGGCTTCCGCTAGATTTGGATTCAGTTTTGATAAAATAAAAAATGTACAGGACTTCCATTTTAAGGGAGGACAGGGTGCGAAAACACTGATGCTAGGGGCAGATGCAATTGCCGTCTCAAATTCCGCTTTGCAGGCAATCGGTTGCTTAGGGATGCGTGCCTGTCATTCCAATAATTGTCCGGTTGGGATCGCCACACAGAAAAAAGATCTTAGAAATAGGCTTCAAATTGAAAAATCAGCACAACAATTATATAAATTCTTAAGTGCTACGACAGATTTGATGAAAATAGTTGCCCGGGCATGTGGCTATGATAATTTTAAGAAGTTTAATAACAACGATCTCACAACCTTTAACAGAGATTTGCACTACCTAACCGGTATTCCTTATAGCGGTATTGTTCCCTGCGAGTCCATTGGTACGTAATACTAGTTGTATATTATTCTGATTGATCCCCTCTTTAAACATAGTATCGATAGGATATTTTTTTCAGGCGGAAATTAGTTTTCGTAATTCGATGAAAAAGGTGTTTTTTATTTTCTCCAGATGTAACGCTTCTTCATACTCAACAGTGGCTTTATCCTGGTATTTGAATCGTTCCGGTTCCACCTGCAGAACAAAAGAATTTACCTGTCGCTGCCAAAACCACTCAGCACTGCCAGACTGGATATATTTTTCATCGATCAAGGTCAAACTTTCTAACTTTTTAAGAAAATCCTTTCCCTCCTCATTGTTCTCCAGACAGAAGGCCAGATAAGCAATACGATATTCTATTTCACCGGAAATCGGAGAAGTTGGTAATGGGACAATATTATGTTGGTTCCTTTGATCTTCGTATACAAAGTGACCATAGCAGCTTTGAAGGGTAAAACAGTATGTTAGTTTGGATATATCTCTAATAATATCCTGAATTGGTTCATCGATCGCATTATAATTCAGATGGTTGATACTCTTTATTCTTTTAAGCCTGAAGTCAGGATTATTGACAAACACTTTTGAATTTGTAAATGTTTCCATATTTTTTACGCGTATTATTCGTTAAATTCTTTGTAACCGATTGACTTATTTTACATCAAAAAAATAAGACCACAGAAAGTACTGAGAATTACTCTGAGTGCTCTGTGTTTTTTTGAAACTACCCAGGAATTTAAAAGGAGATTTATCATGAAAAAAGTATTATTTGGTCTTATGATTATTAGTTTCGGTTTACATAGTGCCGTATTCGGTCAGGAACAACAAAAGCCATTTGAAAAAGATTCTCCCTTAGAAAAAACAGAAATTGGATTCAGCCTGATCGTCGATATGACTTTTGAAGAAGCCATGTCAAAGCTAAAAGATGAACTAAAAAAAGAAGGTTTTGGCATTTTAACCGAAGTAGATGTCAGGGCGACTTTAAAGAATAAACTCGATGTTGATTTCCGGCCATATCAGATACTGGGTGCCTGCAATCCTCCACTTGCCCATAAAGCATTACAGGCAGAACCACAGATTGGCCTGATGCTACCCTGTAAATTTATTGTATATGTCAATGAGGATGATAAGACGGTTGTTTCTGCAGTTGATCCGGTCAAAATGATGGCAGGAATTAAAAACGAGCAACTGGCCGAAGTGGCAAAGAACGTCCAGGAAAAATTTATCAAGGTTCTCGCCTCACTCTAAGTAAGGCTGAACTATCAAGATTCTTTTTTTAGACAGGATAACAGGATTAACAGGATTTTTTGAATAATTTGGTATAAATCTTGCTAATAATATTGGAATGGAACATGAAGATATTACTAAAAAAGTAATTGGAGCTGCATACAAAGTTTATAATACGCTGGGATCGGGCTATCTTGAATCGGTGTATGAGCAATGCATGTTAATAGAACTTGAAAAAGCAGGATTACAGACAGCAACTCAAAAATCAATTAAAGTATATTACGATGGTAAGATTATTGGTATTTTCATAGCTGATCTGATCGTCGAAAACAGTATTATCGTCGAGCTAAGAGTGGTTCGTCAGATATCTAAAATACATGAAGCTCAATTGGTGAACTGTCTGGTTTCAACAGGAAAAGATATCGGTTTACTAATCAATTTTGGCTCTGAGTAAGTCCAAATCAAAAGAAAAATCAGAGTTTTAAAAACGTAGCAAAGGTCTTAAATTAAATATATTATCCTGTTAATCCTGTTATCCTGTCTAAAAAAAAAATTGATTTGCCTATAAATCCTGGATACATTTCGTGATACAACGAAATGAATAGTGAAATGAAAAAACTGGCGAAAACCTTTCAGGCCCTATCTGATTCCAACCGTATTCGCATATTAAAAATGCTCGAAGTCAGACCACTCTGTGTATGCGAGATCAGGGAAATCCTCCAACTGGCAAATTCAACCGTATCAAAACATTTGTCCATTCTCAGGGATGCAGATTTTATTACTGACGAAAAAGAGGGTAAATGGGTTAACTATTCTTTAAATAGCGACAAAAGTACTCACTATGTGAACAAACTTTTACCTTTGATCTCAGAATGGCTTCCTGATGATCGGATAGTTTCCAGCGATCAAAGACGTGTCATAGAAATTGATCGGAATATCATCTGTAGTACATAAAACAACCTCTGCCGGGAGAAAGTATTGAATTAAAAAAGCACCTATTTTCCTCTGTGCTTTTCCTTCTATACGTTTTCTCATGTGGTTATTTTATACACTACCCAATAAAACTCCGGGAGGGAAACTATGAAAATATTAAAGATAGTTGGTATTATCATTGCAGCCATAATTGCTCTGATTATAATCCTCGGTATCATTGCACCGGGAGACTATGTCGCCGAAAGAAAAATGACAATCGATGCACCAAAAGAACTTGTTTTTCATCATGTCCAGTACTGGCGAAACTGGAGTGCCTGGTCGCCCTGGGCTGAGCAGGATCCTTCAATGAAAATGACGATTTTCGGAACGGATGGGGAAGTCGGATCAGGGTATAGCTGGATCGGTGATCCGGATAAAACTGGTTCTGGCGAAATGAAAACCACTGGTTTAACAGCCAATACAGAGTTGCTCTATGAACTCCATTTTATGGAACCATATGAGAGCCTTGCCAATGGGTGGATGCGTGTAAAAACTGTTGATGGTAACAAAACAGAAGCGGCCTGGGGATTTCAGGGCGAGATGCCTATGCTTCAATCACTTCTGCGATAGAGATGAATCGGGTAAAAACGAAAGGTATGCCTTGTGCACTTTACTATCATTGGGATGAACAAGAGGGAAAGACAGATGTTGCCTCAGCAATACCGGTAAATCGTAAATTTGAATCTGCAGCAACATCCATTATTGAAATTTCCTCAAAGAAAGCCTACAAAGTTGACTACTATGGCGATTACGATGGATTAGGCGGGGCACATATGGCCCTGACAATTTATTTTGAACAAAACGACCTGGAAATGGCAGCGCCAGTTATCGAAGAATATGCTACCGATCCTGGTTCAGAACCGGATCCCTCAAAATGGAAAACCACGATCTATTATTTTGCGGAGTGAAATTTCCGACAGGATAATCCTGATAAATACTGGATCCAAAGAACGAACAGGATTTGCAGTATGAGATAAATTTAAAATCTAGAGCTCGTATAGAAATACCATCATCCCAAATACAAAAATATATCAGAATGTCATTCCCGCGAAGACGGGAATCCATTGATCTTTAGGTATTGGTTTCTCAATTTCAGATTTAGGATATGCCATATTTGATAAAAGATTTGTTTAAATTACTGTAAAGGAAAAGGATTCAAATGAAAAGACTACAATTGTATAGGACCTCTATTCTAACCAACCTTGTTTTAATTATGTTTATTTCCGCAATTGGGTTTGCTCAAACAGGTGTCAGAACAGAGTTGAATTTTCCCGATATATTGGGATACAAAACAGTCATCTGTGATTTTCATATGCATACGGTTTTTTCCGATGGACTCGTCTGGCCAACTATTCGCGCTGATGAAGCGTGGAGAGAAGGACTGGATGTTATAGCAATCACTGATCATATTGAATATCAACCTCACAAAGATGATATTCCTTCAAACTTCAATCGTGCCTCCGAACTTGCCAATAATCGGGGTGAACAACTCAATATTCTGGTAATCCCTGGGTCAGAAATAACTCGTGAAATGCCTCCTGGTCATTTAAATGCAATATTTATCAGAGATGCGAATAAATTAAATACAGAGACCTGGCGAGGGGCAATTGATGCCGCAGCTGCCCAGGAAGCGTTTATTTTCTGGAATCATCCGGGTTGGAGGGGACAGCAACCTGATGGTCTTGCGAAGTGGTATGAGGAACATTCAGAAATCCTGGAAAGTGGAAAATTACATGGAATTGAGGTCGTGAATGAAAAGGAATATTATCCGGAAGCACATCAGTGGTGTATTGATAAAAACCTGACAATGCTGAGCAATTCAGATATTCATAATCCAATTCAGATGGATTACGATTTTCCGGCTGGTGAACATCGACCTCTGACACTTGTGTTTGCGGAGGAACAATCACCTGAAGCCATTAAAGAAGCGCTTTTTGCCAGACGTACCGTGGTTTACTCCAGTAATTTTTTATACGGAAAAAAAGAATTTCTTGAACCTCTGTTCTATAATTCAATGTATATAAAAAATCCGGATGTGATTCTTACGAAGGGCGAAGCAGTATATATCCACATAACAAACTATTCTGATTTAGATTATCATCTAAAGAAAAAAGGTGAAATCGAGGGTATAAAAACTCAGTCTGATATTTGGTTGTATGCAACTAAAACAGTCCTTTACCGAATTGAACGTTCAGGGAGTGAGCGAAAGGGTAATACAAAAGTCAGTATTCCCTTTCTGGTCGAAAATATGAAAACAACGCCGAAAGAAGAATTAGAAATCTATCTGGACTTAAATATAAATTTCAAATAGGTCGCTCTCATAATTTTGATTTACTAAGATTTCTATCTGGAAGATTAGTCTTTTCTTGATACCCACAATGGCCAAATCTCATCTTCCGATCCATTTCGCAAATTTTTACCAGGTAAAAAATATTGTAATAATGGATGATATCCCATCGTTGTAGCCCATGTGCGGACACTTCGCAGTATCCGGATTGCCCCTGAGGTGGGGATACTGCGAGATTCTCTTACCCTCCTTAGAAGAAAAATTGATGATAAGCGCATAATGGCAGACAGGACAAAAACCAATTTGAATACTGATATCCAGCCAAACGGTAAATATAGTAAAAGATTATCCAGAAAACTGGCAAACAAACCACCACAAATTGCACCCAGACCTGCCGCCACACCATTGACGATTGACCATAAGGCAAAAAACATTGAATTGTTCTTACTGGGTGCAAGTCCGAAAAGAAGATTGATCGAACACAAATTATAGCCAGCAAAGAAAAAACCTCCGGCAATATGTAGTAGTGGAATTAATAAATAGACTAAGAGAAAAGAATTACCTGTAAATATCCAGATGAAAGGAAGAAGAGAACCGGCAGCCACACAAATTATCATCACCGGCCTGTTCCCGTGTTTATCTGAAAAATGTCCCCAAAAACCCATGCCAAAAAGATCTGCAATAGCAGAACATATTGTCACTGTACTGACCAATGTGTAAGAAAATTGGAGATCCCGGATCATATAGACTATAAAAAATGGTGAAGCAAAGTTTACTGCAAAAGACCATACCATACCGAAATGAGCCATTGTCTTAAAAGCATGATTTTTAAAAGGACCAGATATTAGCAGTTTTAGGGATAAAGGTGTGAAATTCGATTCTTCCAGCGACGGCTGTTTTGTGAGAATAAATAAGCTGATAAAACCTGCAAGTATGGCCAGAGAAAATAGAAATAAAAAGGAATTTGCCGGTGATGCAGCTGAAAAAGATATCCGATACCAATCAAGGAATAAACCGCCTAATAAGGTGATCATAATTGTGATGAAACCAAGTATACTGTTTCTGAAACCAAAAAAACGTCCACGAATCTCAGCAGGAACAAGATTCGACATCCAGGATAACCAGGCAACTCCTGAAATCGAGCCAAATATGTGATGTATAATGAAAAGTATAATTAATAGTGTAAGTAACAAATTTGGTCGAAAATCAAACAGTATGAGAATAAAAAATATAATCAATCCCCAAAAACTGCGGGAAATAAAGGCAAAAGTAATCGCAATTTTTTTTCTGTTTTGATATTTTTCTATAAGAAGTGAACCAATAAGCTGCGAAATTGTGCTAAAAAAGGGCACAGAAGCAAGTAATCCGATTGTAAGATCGCTTGCATACAATAGTAAGACAAACGCAGGAAGAAAAATTCCTCCGGTTAAATTCGCATAAATGTGAGCAAAGGCACCATCTAAAATAGATAGCCTTAAACCATGTTTCGTTTCCTGAAAACTTAACATATCTATTTCTTAAATCCGGAGAATAGGCTGTCTAAAAGGTAAAGTGGATATCTTTTTAGCATAATTTCGAAAATTACAATATGAATATTTGAGGTTCAATAGATATATTGGACAAATAGATATGATTTGGAATGTTAAGAAACTGTATATATCTTGTGAGAAAATATTCAATATTTATACTGTCTTCAATAAATGGGGGAACTCATGCAGAAAAATATTAAAGCAAAGAAAAATGTGTTGATTATGTCGTCAAAAAAGTCTCCAAAAAATGAATTGATAGTCTAATTTGTTACCCTTATCTGATCAGCACCATTTTCTTTATATTCTGATTTTCGTTCGTAGATATGTGGTAATAATAGATGCCACTGGCAATACTTACTCCTTGATTATTTTTTCCATCCCATATGATTTCATAGTCTCCTGGGTAATAATTCTGTGGCGGGATTCGATTATCCTTATAGACTGTATCATTGAGCACAAAATGAAAAGAAGGTCCGATTTTAGCCTCATTAAAACCCAAGGCAATACCATGGTCATAGGAAAGACCTGGTTTTATCTCGTACACTTTTGTTGTTGGATCAGTTATACCATAATTTAAAATACCGGTTGCAGGATCATAGGCACCTGACTCTGCAATCAGACTTTGGTCAAGAAAAGCCTTCATATTAATCCACATCCCACGGCACTCAGGATATCCTGAAGGAAGCTTGTGTCCGGTTTCATTTGTTACTGTCACGATAACACTATCATAGACCGCGACAACGTTCATTGTAGCTGCCAATTGTAACAGTTTAGTCACTCTGCTGATCCCGGAATCGATTGCCGCGTCATTTACAACGTTATTTGCATAATTTGTTTTTAAATATTCACCAATAAAAGTGTTTCCACCGGTGAGATCATGCCATCCCATATCAGAGCGGACAATGCCCTGATTTGCACCTTTGGCAGTTATGTCCATCATGTGACAATCCTGGCAGGTAGAGACTGTACTTTTGTTACCTCCGAACGCAGTCCCGCTAGTTCCACCTGGTGTATTGTAGACACTCATCAACCACTCTGAATAGGTTCTCTACGGGGAATTGTTCATATGGATCAAATGTAGATGCCGTGTCACCGATACTAACGGCAGCATATTCTCTCGGATCGCCAATATTGTAAGGATCTCTGACAAAAACCGGATTACTGACATCATGACAGGTACCACATAATTCGGAGTCCTGATGAAAAGGAGAATAATAAAAGATATAACCACTGGGATCCGCATCCTGTATAGCAATTGCCATCGAGGCTGTACATAAAGGATCGCGCATCGATTGAGCCATCATTGAACCTGCCCAGTTAAAATATGGGTCGGCCACGTTATCGAACTTATGACAATTGCAACTTGTTGGACTGCTCAAATCTCCTGATTCAAGTGGTTGAGAACCGGGCATGAAAAAGTCGGCCATCGTGGTCGGTACTTGAGAATGTGAATTATTGTACAATAAAATGATTATGAACAATCCGAATTTGTTGAGATGTTTCATTCTCTTTCTCCCCCTTTTTTATTGCCAGTTAACTAATTGTCGGTATGCTATGTAAAATTCTTAGACATATCCATTTCTTGATTTTTTATATGTGTTGCCGATAATAATAAAAGATCAATAATATAAACGATCTATTGCATCTGAAAGGAGAGAAAAATGAGTTTAATCTTTAATAATTTAAATAGTCTGTCAATAGTGATTATGACGACTCTTTTTCTTTTGAGTTGCTCCAGCGAAGAGAGTGCTCCTGTCGAACCTGAAAAGACAACCGGAACATTAACAGTATCCATTTTGAATGAAAAGAATTCTGCCAGAATTTCCAATGCAAATATTGTTCTATATAATGCAGATAATTACGAAGCGAAAATGAGAAAATCATCGGACAGTAATGGAGATTGTTCATTTGAATGCGATCCGGGAAATTATTTTGCCCGGATCTCAGCACAAGGATACCAACCATCACCACCAGAAAATAATACACCGATTCCATTTGAGATCGATAAAGGAGAATCATTTTCAAGAGAATATCATTTGAAGCCTTTGGACATATCATTACCCGGTCAGATATCAGGATTTGTTGATCCGGCAATAAACAATGTCCTGATTGTTGCTGAAGAAACCGATGGCTCAAGATATTCTACGGTTAGTGGCCCGGATGGATATTTTACGTTATTTAACCTTCCATATGGAGGTTATTCCTTATTTGCTTACAAGGCTGGCTATGAGGCGGAATCAGTGGTTGAAAAAGTGTTATCCTCAGGTACACCTTCCGAATCGGCTACAATTTCACTTAAAGAGGTTGTCGGTGCTGTATTGGAAGGTAAAGTGACATTTCTTGCTTCAGAAAACTGGTTTGTAGATATCTCTTTAGTAGATCCCACCACATTTTCAGCTGTCCCCGGTCTTTCAACAATGAGCGATACATCAGGAAATGATTATAAGATTAACATGATTCCTTCAGGTATTTTCCTGGCCTGGGCTTCTTTTCAAAATGATGGATATGTAATGGATCCTGACTGGATTTTTAAAAATCCGGGTGTACTAGAAGTAACATTTACCGAAGGCGATACAATCGACCTGAATTTTAGTGTTACCGATGCTGTGATTATTCAATCTCCTACCAATCCTGCGGATTCGGTTTATGCGGTTGTTGCTGATTCAACCATACCAACATTTAATTGGGAACCCTATCCCTCTGCCAAAGAGTATATTCTTGAAGTGAGAAAAATGAACGGTGACATTATCTGGGGTGGATTTAACCAAGATGGAACCATCAATCATCATAAAATCGGTGCTCAGGAATCCAGTGTCTTGTTCAATTTTGATGGAACAGCCTCTGAAGCCCTAAAAGCAGGTGAGATCTATCAATGGAAGGTTTATGCAGATGATGATCGTGATAATGGCATTCAAACTTTGATATCGTCCAGTGAAGATTTGTTGGGCTTGTTTAAAATTCCCTGATTAACTGAGAGAAGAATTAATTAATTGAGGGATCATAGTATCTGTGATCCCTTTTTTTATATTTAGAGATTCTTTCATTGGTATGTTTTTGTAAAAACTAATATATTAAAATGTAAACATGATAAGGGGGATCGATTGAAAATTACAAGCAGTGAAAAAGCTGTGAAATATGATTTATGATATATTATACAACCCCTTCAGGGTTGATAATTTGTGGTAAATCCGGTTAACCAAGGGCTCTGCCCTGGGCTAATATATTGTTCCCCTTCAGGGAACAATAATTTGAAAGTTCATTTCATTTAATCATAAAAATAATTATCTAATCTTTTTCTCCGAAGGAGAAACATATCATACCCGGGTCATTATCTTGGGAATGTCACTAAATTTATTCGAGTCCGAATTGTCAATTATATTGAAACAATAATTTTTCTCTGCAAGAGAAAAATATATTAGCCCGGGGCTTTGCCCCGGGAATAAAGTCGCATTTATTGTCGATTCCCTCAATGGGAATAATAAATTGATGATCCTAAATTGAATCTTATTTATTCTAATATAAATCTATAAAACAGGAGATAAAATGGAAAATTCGGATTTAAACAGACGCGAATTTATCAAAAAATCAGCGATGGCCGGAGCTGCTGTCTCTCTAGCTGGAAATTCTCTGCTTGCGCAAGAAAAGAAGAAAAAATCTGTCCTGATGGTCTGGGGTGGTTGGGAAGGCCATGAACCTAAAAAATGTGTTGATCTTTTTGCTCCCTGGTTGGAGGAGCAAGGATTTAATATTGAAGTCCACGAAGGATTGGATGTCTATCTTGATCTGGAAAAATTGAAGGAGAAAGATCTAATCGTTCAATCAGTGACTCAAATACCTGTAGGAGAAGACAGTCCAAATATTGAAAATCTTGTTCGTGCCGTTGCTGAGGGTGTTGGTATGGCCGGGTGGCATGGCGGTATGTGTGATTCCTATCGAATGATTCCTTATTATCAATATATGACCGGGGGACAATGGGTTGCTCATCCAGGTGGTCAGATTGATTATGAGGTAAATATTACCAATAATGATGATCCGGTAACAGCCGGCTTGTCTGATTTTAAAATGCATTCGGAACAATATTACATGCATGTGGATCCCATCAATGATGTTTTAGCGACAACGACTTTTAGTGATGAACATGATCCCTGGATTAAGGGAGTTGTTATGCCGGTCGTCTGGAAAAAAATGTTTGCTAAAGGAAAAGTATTTTACTCTTCATTAGGACACCAGGCAAAGGATTTTGATGTGCCGGAAGCAAAAGAAATTATGAAAAGAGGAATGCTCTGGGCGGCCAGCTAGTTTGTATCTTTCTTTGATATAAATCTTTTTTTTACCACGAATTACACGAATAGAACATTTAATAAAAATTCGTGTCAATTCGTGCCTATTTCGTGTAATTCGTGGATTAGTTTATTAAATGCGGCCTAACTGCTCAGCTTTTTGTAGTTTTTCACATTCAATACAGGTATCATTCAGAAAAAACATAATCGATTCTTTACCGGGCTGCCAAAATGGAAATAAATCGCGATTTATTTCCATTTTTAGAATTATTTATCCTCCGAATCTCAAAACAGTTCTGTATATTCTATAACACAAGACCGGTTGTGTTTTTTTTAAAGGTGGGAATGGGATTTAGAATTTTTCCAATTATTTTATTATTGTCCGAATTATGTTTTGCCGGTAATCCGGACAAGGTCATGGTGCTCAGAAAGGTTGAATCCGGAATAAAGGTTGATGGACTTATCGAGCCTGCCTGGAACAATGCTGATTCAACAGACGGTTTTTTTCAAGCGACCCCTTATTTTGGTCAGGAACCCTCAAAAAAGACAGTGGCAAAATTATTGACAACAGAAGATGCCCTCTATTGTCTTGTCAAATGTTATGATGATTTCCAGAATATTGAACTGAAAAAAGGAAAACTGGACGATCATGGTGGTGACGTTGTGTCACTCATGATCGATACCTATGGCGATGAACGAACAGCTTATAAATTCGCCGTAACTGCATCAGGGGTTAGATCTGATTGTCGTCTATTAGATGACGCCCGCAACCGTGATTACAGCTGGGATGGAATCTGGTTTTCTCAGGCAAAAGTTTACGACTGGGGTTATGTGGTGGAAATGCAAATTCCATATAAATCAATTCAATATGATGAATCACTGACAGCCTGGGGATTGGATTTTGATCGTTGGGTTGCATTAAAGAGGGAGGACCTGTATTGGTGTCCCTTTGAGGAAAGCGAGGGGCAGCGTGTCTCACGTTTCGGCCACCTACAGTTCGAAGATTTCCGGCCAACGGTGCAAGGTTTAAATTTGGAATTGTATCCGGTGGCGATCTCAAAGGCGATTTATGTTGATGAAAATACATATGATACCGATCTTGATGTCGGATTTAATGCCTTTTACAATCCATCACCCAAGTTGACTTTTCTTCTAACGATGAATCCTGATTTTGCCCAGATTGAAGCTGATCCGTTTGACTTTAATATTTCCCGATACGAGTCATATTTTTCTGAAAGACGTCCTTTTTTTACAGAGGGAAATGAGGTGTTCATGCCCTCCGGAAAATTACGCACCAGCGGATTTTATCGTCCGCTGGAACTTTTCTATTCCCGACGTATCGGGAAAAAATTGCCCGATGGCCAGGAAGTACCCTTGATTATGGGATCGAAGGCATTTGGCCGGTTTGGTCAAACGGAGTACGGCGGATTTGTGGCAATGACCGCTGAAAAGGATTACCTGGATGAAGACGATATTCCAAGAACTGAGTCAAGAGCGGTATTCACTTCCGGACGTATCAAAAGGCAGATATTTGGCAACTCGTCAATTGGTTTACTCTATGTCGGTAAACATACACCCGATAATACCTTTGGGGTATTTGACATTGATGGGGCTTTCAGAACATCCAGCTGGCAACTGGCTTATCAAGTTGCCTCATCCTTTGACAGATTTACAACCGGATATGCAGCTGCTGCCGGCTTTACTATGATGGGGGATAACTGGCTGACCTTCTTGCGCGGTAATATTATCGAGGATACATTCGATGCTGCAGATCAGATCAGTTTTGTCCCGTGGAAAGGAACAAAAGAGTTTACAGGATTATCGGGACCACGCTGGTACTTTGAAGAGGGATATATTAAATCCATACTCATTTATGCCGGGCCGTTTCTATTTTATGAAAAGGATGATCAATTCACCGATTATGGTGGATTGGTTGGATATAATATGCAATTTCGCGATAACTGGGGATTCGAAATCAATTTGGTCGGTGGGGAAGCTTTAGATGAGGGAGTCCACTATGATTTCTATCAAGCAACGTTTTCCTCATGGTTCAATACCTCTCCAAAATGGGACGCTAAAATATATGGACAATATTCATGGAGTTATAACTTCTCACGAGAATTTCTGGCATTTTACACCAGTCTGGGGGGAAGTATTCAGTGGCAAATGCTTGATGAATTCAAAATTGGTAGCAGCTTTAATATCTACGTTGAAGGTAATCCGAATAACAATATTGAAGAAGTGACTTATAATACGCGTCCCTATGTAACCTGGACACCGATAAATGACTTAGATATTCGCTTATATGTCGATAATGTATTTCTTCAGACTTCAGGAAAAATCGAACAATCGATAGCAGGTTTGCTGCTAGCCTATAACTATTCCCCAAAAAGCTGGATTTATCTGGCTGTAAATGAGATTCGGGAGCGCGATGATTCTGGCATCATGAGAATTTCGGACAGGGTAGCGGTTTTAAAAGCCAGTTACCTGTACTACTTCTAATTAATCCCCTGACATCGTCAACAACGCCTCGGCAGCTTCCTTTTTTCCATGATCATTGTAAATTTGGGCAAGATTTTCCCGGCAAGATTTTGTAAATGAATGGTTTTCTCCGAGAAGGTCTATTGCCGTATTCAAAGCAATTTGGGCATAGTCAACAGCACTGTTATATTGTCCCATTGCCGATAATGTTCTTGAATAGACACGCATCGTATTAGCAGTGGTAAAGTGTTTTTCACCAAGAACATTTAAACAAATATCGATCGCCTCTTCAAGGTGTTTTTGAGAAAGACGATATTTTTTTTGATAATAATAGGCAGTTCCAATGTTTTTTAGAGTGCGGGCAACTGCAGGATGTTCTTCACCGTTGGCAGTCCGATGGATTTCCAAAGCCTCAAAAAACAAAGTCTTAGCCTCATCATAAGCTTCTCTTCTCAAAATAATGCGTCCTAAATTATTAAGGCTGTATCCGACATCAGGATGATCATTTCCGAGCAATTTTCTTCTTAGATCCAGAGCCTCTTTGTAGAGCTTTTCTGCCTCATCTGTTTTTCCTGTTTTGTCCATCATACTTGCCAGCCCATTCAGGCTATAAGCAATATTGGGATGTTTTTCTCCATAGAGTTTCCGGTCAAGTTTAAGCACTTTTTTATGAATTTCGATCGCCTCTTCAATATGATCCATATCCCGTTGTAATTGACCATAATTATAGAGAGTTGTAGCTACTTCCGGATGTACATCACCATAGGCCTCCTGAAGGATTTCAAGACTCTTTTTAAAATATAATTCTGCTTCATCATAGCGATTCATTTCATGCATAAGTAAGGCCAGATTGTTGTAATTCACTCCGACATCCGGGTTGTCATTAGCCAATTGAATTTTGATTGCTTTACGATAAAGTGAATCTGCTTTATTGTAGTCACCGCGGAGATTCCAGTTCCAGGCCAATCCTCCATAGACCTTGGCAAATTCAGGATCATCAGTAGAGAGGTGAATACGATTTATCTCAAGTGCTCTATTTAATACGGAGTCTGCAATGATATACTCACCCATTTCACAAAATAGATATCCAAGGTTGTTTAAACTGAATGCAATATCAGGATGATCTTTATCAAAAAGAGAATCTCTTATGTACAATGATCTTTCAAACAGAGGTTGTGCCTCTTCAAATTGTCCAAGACTATAATAAACGGAACCAATTACATCAAACATGGTTGCCTGAATTTCAGGTTGTTCTTGTAATTCTGAATCAATCCTTTTCGCCCCTCGTTCCAGAATTTCTTTGGCGGTAATAGTGCTGCCCTTAGATTCACTCGGATCAGCATTTTTGAATAAATTCTCCAGGAATGTAGAGACAGCTTTGGATTTTTCAGCTTCAGAAATCGCCCTGTCCCTTTGATCAGCCAAAAGAAGAGTGTAATAGGTAATGATTGCAAACAGAGTCAAAGATACAAATGTAGTTGTCAGTACACCCCAGCGATGGCGACGAACGAATTTTTGTGCTCTATAGGATAATGACTCTTTCCTCGCCCGAACAGGTAATCCTTTCTGGTAACGTATCAAGTCTCTACCCAGGAGATCGGCAGAGCCATAACGTCGCTCCGGTTCCTTATTCAATGCCAGCATACAGATATTGTCGAGATCACCGCTCAGTTTTCTTCGCAATCGATCAGATGAAAGCTGACGCTGATGGCTTATTTTGTTTAGAGTATTCTTACTATCTAAAGAGATGCTGTTTTGAAGTTTTTTTAGCACTGCACTGGGCCGTTCCGGCACAGTCGTCGTTATAATCCGTTCAATATCAAGTAATGAAGAACTACTGAATGTGTATGGCCGCTTTCCTGTGAGAAGTTCATATAAGATTAAACCAAGCGCATAGACATCAGTAGCAGTGGTTACTCGTTGGTGTTTTATTTGCTCCGGCGCAGAATACTCCGGGGTCATCGCATAATTTCCGGTATGAGTTAAGCCAGGCAGGTTCTGATCTTCATCAAAAACTTTGGCAATACCAAAATCAAGTAATTTGACAATTCCATCATCTGTAACAAATATATTACCGGGTTTGAGATCACGATGTATAATAAGATTGTTATGTGCAAATTGGACAGCCTGACAAACGGTTATAAACAAGGTGATCCGTTCTTCAATGGTCAGTTTATGATCATCACAATATCTGTCAATTGGCAATCCTGATACATATTCCATGGAAAAATATGGCATGCGGTCATCGGACAATCCCCCATCCAGCAGTCTGGCAATATTCGGGTGTTGTAGTTGGGCAAGAATTTGCCTTTCATGCTCAAATCGGCTAACAATATCCCCTGAGTGAATTCCGGGTTTGATGAGCTTTAATGCTACCTGTTGCTCAAACTGCCCGTCTATCCGTTTCGCCAGATAAACCGCACCCATTCCACCACTTCCGACTTCCTTTAATATCTTATAAGGACCGATCTTTTTATTGATATGATCAGTTCCTATCATTGAAGAAAAACTTTCCTGAATCGGACGATCAAGTAAACTGTTTCTGGTTGAATCAGCATCGAGCATTGCTTTTATCTCTTCATACATCTCCCGATCGCCTGCACACACTTCTTGCAGAAATTCGTTCCGCTGAAGAGGAGGAAGTTCAATAGCTGACTCAAATATTCTTTGAAGCTGTTCCCAGCGTTTTGATTCCATAAGATTACAATTTATTTATGATGATTTGAGGGATGCCCCTACATTATTATTTAAATTCAAGGTCCTTGCATTCTTTACTTAACCAGGCGCGGGCAAGACGCCAGTCTCTGCGCACGGTTGGTAGGGATATGTTTAATAATTCGGCAATTTCCTCATGAGAAAGCCCAACGAATAACCAGTACTCGACAATTTTGCCCTGACGTTCACTCATCCTTTCGAGCCTGTTCAGGGCATCTTCCAGGGTTATTAGTTCTTCGACATTTATCTCTAATCCAACCGTATCCTCATTCAGGGTAATAACCTCCGCTCCACCGCCGCGTTTTTGTGCCATTTTTTCTTTGGCGTAATTAATAATGATACGTCGCATTGCTCTGGCAGCTATCGCAAAAAAATGAGCCCGATTTTGCCAGGTTACATTTCGTTGATCAACCAGTTTAAGATAGGCTTCGTGTACGAGAGCAGTGGCGTTTAGTGTCTGGTTGTGTTTTTCATTTCGCAATTTATTACCGGCAATCCGCCGCAGTTCCTCATACATAAGAGGCATTAAGGCATTGACAGCTTGTTTGTCGCCCTCAACGATTTGGGCCAGAATGACTGTAATTTCATCTTTTTTCATAATTCTGCCAATTCCAAAAAAACTTAAACACGTCTTGATTGTAACTGTGTTGAGCTGTAGAACGAGGCCTTCGGCATCCTATATTCTACAGAGTATATTATTAAACCGTAATATCTAGCATTTTAATTCATTTTTTTAATGTAATACATAAATCAATTCAATTCGGACCACACCCCGGGCCCTTTTCCTTCTGTTTAATTTCATACAGTTAAACTCCGGATTGTCGGCGTGCCGTGTAGGGACGTAGCATGCTACGTCCCTACACAGTTCGCCTTGATTATTGCATAATGGTAATATAAATAAATGTCGCCTGACGGGTTTTTCTTCTTTATGATATGCCAAAAGAATCCGTTGGTATTAATCACAATATATTCAAAAGTGTCACCATGTTTCATAATTCCTGTTATACATTTTTCAGATCTAAACACAAAGACGACTGGGCTAGGGGGTGAGGTACCTTGAGAAAAATGATAAATACTTTATCACTTTCCCCCATTTTTTTTGCGTCTATTGATACGAGATAAAAAACAGATAACTATTAAACAAAATTGGGAGAAATATTATGTACGATTTGTTATGGAAATTCAGAAGACCTGGGATCTTCATGTTAATCGCAATTTTTGCGATTTCTTCAGATCCATTTTTATTTGCGCAAACCAGTAATTTGGTTGATCAAGAAAAGTACATCAGCATTATTGGTAACGACGGCATCGTCCGCCATCTGGAGCGGGCTGCTGATGATGATGGTGATGGTATCGAAAATCAACTGGAAGTGAGTGGCTTTACCTATTCTGTTATCGATGGTTTACAGCCCTGGAACGGTGATCCGGACGTCAAACATTTTATAACCGATCCGCTGAGCTGGAGCTCTGATCAGGATCCATACAGTGATTTAACCGAAGCATCCGGCGTGAACATGCCACCCAGTATATTAGCACCGGAAAATCATCCACTGGTCGCTGCCCGACCCAAAATCAGTATAAAAATGGAGGATTATGATGTGATCATTGTTGAGGAGATAACGAACAGTGAGGGCGGATATGCTGATTCTTCGTTTACGAATGAGGTCACCAATGAAAATACGGTCGGCGGATCCGTAACCGTCGAGGCGTCTTTGAATCCCTTCAAACTTGTCGGAGGATCGGCTACCGCAGAATATTCTCATACCTGGGCGAATACAGAATCCTCTACCAGTTCCTGGGGATCGGACTGGAATAATTCACGGACGACCAAGCCCGATCAGGCTGCACGTCTGGTTCTACGGATCTATATGGAAAATACAGGCAGTGCGGCTGCCGGTAATGTTCAACCGACCTTCAATCTCAAACTGGGGGAGCGGACAATCCGAACTGTCTCCCTCACAGAACCGGATGAATATCCCTTACAACTGGCACCTGGAGATCGTTTTCCAAAGGCCCCAGAAACATTGGTTATAGGAGATGATGAAGAAAGCTATATTTATATTTCCCTTGATGAATTAAAAGCCATCCAGGCCGGAACACCACTATCGATGGTAGTTATCCAGGTCAGTGGTGATGTCATGCGCTGGAATTCGAGTAATCAAAGCTGGGAAACCTATTTAGAATGGGCGAGTTATGAGAATCCAATCGATGAGGTAACGGTTTCGCTGCTCGCCGATCTGGGTAACGACGAAACATATCGCTATCAGGTGTATGCAGGAACAGAATTCTGGAATCCGGAATTTGAAATGCGGGATATTCTTTCATTTGTATTTGAATTCGATGACCGGAATGATGGACTATATATAGAAGATAGAAAATATCCGGATAAGTGGTATTTTTCGTCTCCTTCACAAGCGCTGATTGAAGAGTACAATAACATTCAACCCGATGATATGCTTGATCTGAAAATGTTCAAGAAAACAACTTTAATCCTTTTCAGTCCGGGGCCCGATCCAAAACCGGATATCAATCTGGCTACATATACACCGGATTTTGATAATATTTGGGTGAGTGCCCGTCCGAATACATTTCCCATTCAAACTGTTACTGCAATTGTTGAGATAAATGGCGAGCAGGAAGAAGTAGAATTGATAAAAGATGATCGTGGTTTTTATTCCTATGCTGGGACGTTTGTCAATAAACCACAGCCAGGAGGTATTGTAAGGGTTGAAAATGCCGCCGGTGAAATTGCTGAAAAGAGAATTCTTACACCCGCAATCTATACCAGTGCCGCCGACGTTAAAAAATACAGTTTTGTTCAACCTGTGACTGACGGAGAATACTTTATCTCCCTAGGAGGTGATCCGGAGAAGATTGCCTCGCTTTATTGTCTGTTTTATGATCCGCTTAGTGGTAATGAATTGGCTGAACCGAGAGAATATCTGACGCTTTCGAATGGAGACTCAAATTCAAATTTTGTTGAATTAACCAGCAGTGGTGATTTTTCACGCTTTTATTTTGATAAGATCAGGATTAATCCGGCGACACTTGCCATTGATGATGATGACAATACATTTGTAAATGAAGTCATTATTGAGCAGCAATGTGGAGAATGTCTTTATTGGTTAGTGCCAGCCAGGTATGGGATATCGGCTGCACAATATACAATAATGGAACATGATACGATATTAGCAAATATTGATTTGAGCGGAACACCATTTAGTGTTGACACATCAACTGTAAGTTTTAATCAGGATGAAGGTATAACTAGCATAAGCGATGATTTCAAAATATTTGAATTCTTTTCTTCATCAGACTATCCGAGTTACGGAAATTATGATTTTGTCTATGGCTGGAAAGGAGAGGAACTTTATTTGAGTTTTAAGGCTCCGCAAGGGGTAAGTGATATCGGAGAATCTGATGATCTTATCATCGCAAAAAAATTTAGCCTGAAGCAAAATTTTCCCAATCCGTTTAATCCGGTTACAACAATACGCTTTACCTTACCGGAACGATCAGATGTAAAATTAACAATTTATAACATGCTGGGACAACAGGTGGTTGAGTTGATCAATAAAAATAATATGACTGCCGGAAAGAACGAAACTGTCTGGGATGGTATCGATGCTGCCGGTCAGAAAGTATCAAGTGGGATCTATATTTACCATATCCGGGCAACAAGTGTTAGCGGGGATAATTTTAACATGTCCCGACGAATGGTACTATTAAAATAACCTTAAATTAAAAATATTTTGAGAAGTTGTAGTCCATCTGTCAGATGGACTACAACTTTCATCGTATTATACTACTACTAATAATAATTCTTCTGTATAAAACAATGAAAATTCTATTTACAATATTATGTTTTTTAATTATTTATACCACATTTTTATCAGCCCAGAATCCCGGCGACCAGGTATTTTCCGAGCTTCACATTTTCGAGGTTCGATTTCACTTCGATCAAATCGATTTTCTTGATTCATTGCACCATAGCCATGAAACAGGAGAGTATATTCCAGGTGATGTAACAATTGATGGTGTTTTGTATGAAAATGTGGGAATTCGATATAAGGGTCATTCATCTTACCTGTTTTATCCCGGAGAAAAAAAACCGTTTCGGATTAAGTTTAATAAATTTAAAGACCATCTATTCGACGGTATGAAAAAAATCAGCCTTAACAACGGTTGGGGCGATCCGACAATGATTCGGGAAAAAATTCATCTGGATTTCCTGCAGGAACAGGGAATTCCCGCTCCCAGAGCCAACTTTGCCCAGGTGTATATTGATAGTGTTTACTGGGGATTCTACTCATTGGTTGAACATGTTGATAAAGTTTTTCTAAAAAGTTGGTTTAGTGATAATGATGGTAATTTGTACAAAGCAGAAAAAAGTACCTTAGAGTGGCAGGGACAAAATCAGGTAAATTACTATGAGGATCTGGAGCTTAAAACCAATGAAAAGGAAAATAATTGGTCTGACCTGATCCACTTTTTAGATATTCTTAATAATACGCCTGATAGTGAATTAGAGAGGCGTTTAGAAATGGTGTTTAATCCTGATCCCTATCTCACATCATGGGCGGTAGATAATCTGTTTGTCAATCTGGATTCCTATTTAGGCTCCGCGACCAATTATTATTTATACAATAACCCGCTAAAGTCACAATTCGAATGGATTGCCTGGGATGTGAATCTTTCTTTTGCAGCGAGGAGTGGAATAAGTGATTTGGATCTTTTATATGCGATCCCTCAGCGTCCATTAATGATGCGTTTACTTGCCCAGGAAAAGTATAAAAATCGCTATCTGGAAATTGTAAATTCTTTTGTTGAAAACTATTTTAACTCAGAAACCTTATTTCCAAAAATTGATCAGCTTGCACAGTTTATTAAGGAAGACTACCTGGCTGATACACAGAAAATGTATAGCAATGAGGAAATCATCACTGCAATTGACCAGGATATCAAGAATGCACCCGGACTTAAATCCTTCATTCTAGAGCGCCGAGAGAATGTACTGCTTCAGTTGGATAGTCTCAGTTTGACAACGGATTTGCCTGATCAAAAGGATACAATTAAACCTAATCAATTTCAGATCTTTCCAAATTACCCTAATCCATTTAATGCAAGTACAATTATAAATTACGAATTACAAATTACGAATTATGTCAATTTGAGTATCTATAATTTGATTGGTCAAAAGATTACAACCCTGATCTCTGAAAAACAACAGGCAGGCGTTCACCAGGTCCAATGGAACGCCGAAAATCTACCGAGCGGAATCTACTATACTGTCATCAAGTCAGGTAATTCTCAAGTTGCACAAAAAATGATTCTATCAAAATAATTATACACTTTTACAACACTTCTGTGATACTTTCGTGATATCTCCATCTTAGATTATTGGCAACATTTATCTAATAGGAGGTACATATCATGAAGCGTTTTGCATTTTTTGTTATCATCATTTCTTTTAGTGTCCTCATCTGGAGTTGTAGTGAGGAGACACAATCCCCAACGGCAGCAATGGACAATGAGGAATCCACATCTCTTGAAGAAGATGAGTTCGCTGTCGACGTGGGGTATATGGACTACCATAAAATGGTAGAGTATGAAGTGACTCTGCAGAATCTCACTCCCGCAACAGGTGAAGGCAGTAGTCAGCCATTCTCACCGCCAGTTTTAGCCACTCACAAATCCGGTATGCGTCTATTTAAAGTACACCGTTTTGCATCAGACGAATTGCGTCAGATCGCAGAAGATGCTGTCAATGGACCGATGGTTGAGAAATTAAGTAATTCAAAGAAGGTATTTGAGGTTGTGGAGGGATCAGAGGTTATATTTCCCCAGGGAGAAGTTTCTTTCAAGATCAAAACCAAACGCAAATATCGTCGTTTATCACTTGTCAGTATGCTGGTAAATACAAATGATGCATTTACCGGTATTTCTGCTGCAAAATTGCCCTACCGGGGTGAAAAGGTATATTACCTTTATGCCTACGATGCCGGCACAGAGAAAAATACTGAGCTGATTGATCATATTCCAGGACCCTGCTGCGGAAATCCCCTGGTGCGTATCCCCACGCATGAGAAAATCAAAGTCCATCGCGGAATTAGTGGAATCGGAGATCTGGATCCGGAAATCTATGGCTGGGATAAAAAAGTTGCCAAATTAACGATTCGGAGAATTAATTAAGTAACATTCGTATTTATTTAAATAGAGTCGGTTAAGTGAAATAGGTATTTTCCACGAATTGCACGAATTGATCTGAATAACACGAATTATAATTAATTTTTAACAAAATTCGTGGAAATTCGTGTAATTCGTGGGCTAGTTTTGAATAATTATCATAAAATATGAGTTATATAAATGACGAAGTGAAAAATATAAGTAGCCTCAGGTTTAGAGGCTTTTTTAGTCTAAATAGGAGATGATAAATGATTATGAGATCAGACTTAGCAAAGATGTTCATTATTATAGCCATATTTGCTTTCTTAGGTGTAAACTGTTATAGTGAAGTACCGGATAATGATCAGACTTTTGTAAGGAAAATTACTCAAACGACGAAACTCGACACCGCCACTTTTGCCGGTGGTTGTTTCTGGTGTGTCGAAGCACCTTTTGAAAAGTATCATGGCATTGTCAATGTCGTTTCCGGATATGCAGGCGGTCCCGAGAAAAATCCAACCTATAAGCAGGTGGCGGGTGGGCAGACAGGACACACTGAAACTGTGCAGATTATTTATGATCCATATGTCATCTCTTATGCACAATTGTTAGAGATTTTCTGGAAAAATATCGATCCCACAGATGCGGGCGGATCGTTTTTCGACAGAGGCTCACAATACAGATCGGCGATCTTTTACCATAATACTCAGCAAAAAGAATTGGCGGAAGAATCTGTAAAATTTCTTGAAAAAGCAGGTATTTTTAGAAAATCAATTGTAACGGAGATAGTACCTTATCAGGGCTTTTATAAAGCCGAAGAGTATCATCAGGATTTTTATATAAAAGATCCCAACCGCTATTATTCATATCGAGCTGGTTCCGGAAGAGATGAATATATAAAAAAGATTTGGGGGAATTCAGAAAGTTTGTGGAAAAATTTAAATAAACCGGATAAGGAAAAATTACGCTCGATCTTAACCCCTTTACAGTATGAGGTCACCCAAGAAGATGGGACAGAACGTGCGTTCGAAAATTTATACTGGGATGACAAAAGAGAGGGAATCTATGTTGATGTGCTTTCAGGTGAACCCCTGTTCTCATCCACAGATAAATTTAAATCCGGCAGCGGATGGCCAAGTTTTACGAAGCCTATAGAACCTGATAATATTATAGAAAAGGAAGATCGTAAATTAATGATGGTCAGAATAGAGGTACGCAGTAAATACGCAGACTCACATCTGGGTCATGTTTTTGATGATGGGCCTCATCCGACCGGGTTAAGATATTGCATAAACTCCGCAGCCCTTCGTTTTATACCAAAATATAACCTCGAGAAAGAAGGGTATGGGAAATATAAGTCTTTGTTTGAATAAAATTTCTAAACTTGGGGCAACATCTCTACATAGCACATATTTGTTTAGATTCCCGCCTTCGCGGGAATGACAAAACAAGATATAAAATTCGTTGCGCCGTTGCGTCGTTGGGAGAGGAACTCACCCCTCGGACTCCTCTCTTGAGAAGAGAAGGGTAATTTAAAGGATACATTATATATATTTTATGTCACCGCGCAGTTGAAATCCTGGAAGAATTCATCCCGACATGTCAACAGGATGGAGACATGTTTGGCGGGATGCGAGAAATAAATTATATTGTGTGAAGATATGGAAAAACGTGTCCTCATCATCGAAGATGACAGAGATATCACTGATCTTGTTGAAATTCATCTAGGAGATCTGGGATATAAACTGGATAAAGCTTATGATGGTCAATCTGGATTATCAAAGGTTTTATCCGGAAACTATGATTTGATTCTTCTCGATCTGATGTTACCAAAGTTGGAAGGTCTTGAGGTCTGTAAACTAATCAGGGAGAAAGATAAGGCTGTTCCAATCATCATGCTGACTTCTCGCTCTGAAGAAATGGATAAGATTTTGGGATTGGAATTAGGAGCCGATGATTATATCGTCAAACCCTTTAGTATTCGTGAGTTGATTGCCCGGGTTAAAGCCAATCTGAGAAGTGTCGAGGCAATCAAAGAAGAAATATCAAAAGAAGGGGAGTTAAAGACAGAAATTGGGATCGGAGCGTTAAAAATAGATTTTGAAAAGCGGAAAGTGACATTGGGTTCAAAAACAGTCGATTTAACTGCAAAAGAGTTTGATCTGCTGTCTCATTTTGCTCGGCATCCAGGTCGAAGTTACAGCCGAGCAGACTTGCTAAGTGCAGTCTGGGGATACCAATTTAGCGGTTATGAACACACAGTTAATTCACATATTAACCGATTACGTACTAAGATCGAAAAAAATCCGGCTGATCCAAAATATATAAAAACTGTCTGGGGGATCGGTTACCGATTTGTCGAACCCGAGGAATTTGAAATATGAGAAAAATATTCCATAGTATATACGGAAAAATATCAATTATTTTTCTATTACTATTGATAATTCTCGGAGCAGTTCAGATAGTTTTGTTAATAAATTTTTCATCAGAATTTTTTACTGAGTCTGATCAGAAACTCAATAAAAATCTGGCTGCTGATCTGGCAGCAAAATTTAAACCTTATCTGGAAGATACTCTTGATTATAAAAGTATTGCACAAACCTTTCAGGTAATGATGGTGATGAATCCGCGAGTTGAGTTTTATCTTCTTGACAGCAGCGGGACCTTATTGGCTTATTTTGCTGAACCTGAGAAGATTAAACGGATGCAGGTCAATATAAAGCCCATACAGCAATTTTTAACCGCTGGTGATGATCTGCAAATGCCATTGTATGGAGATGATCCAAGAAGTACAGATCGTCAAAAACCATTTTCTGTAACCCCAATAAAAATCGGACAGCAGCAGAGTGGTTTTCTATATGTGATTCTGGGCGGTGAACTGCATGATTCCGCACTTTCGAGGGTGGAGGATAGTTACATTTTGCGCACGGCTGCGGTCGCTTTGGCTGTCAATTTTGTCATTACAGGTATTATTGGTCTCATATTATTCTTTTTACTTACCAGGAGATTACGTTTAATTACGACAGCCGTATCCGACTTCGAAAAAGGCAAATACCAGCAAAAGATAATCTCAAAATCTAAGGACGAAATCGGAAAGTTAAGTGAAGCCTTTAATAATATGGCAACCACCATTAATGCAAATATTGAAGAGATTAAAAATAATGATCAATTAAGGCGGGATCTCATCGCAAATATCTCACATGATTTGCGAAGTCCCCTGGCATCGGTGCAGGGATATTTAGAAACAATCATGATGAAGGAGGAAACTCTGAGTCAGGAAGAACGCAAGAATTATTTAGAGATCGTTCATAAAAATATCAATCGTCTTTCCCGGCTTGTTGAGGATTTACTTGAGTTATCAAAACTGGATGCCAAACAGATCAAACCAAAGCCAGAGCAATTCTCTATATCTGAATTAACCCAGGATGTCGTTTTGAAGTTTAAACCAAAGGCAGAAAAACAGAATATAATGATTAGAACTGATTTCCCCAAAGGCATTCCCACTGTAGAAGCGGATATCGGAATGATAGAGAGGGCTCTGTCAAATCTTCTGGAAAATGCTCTGATCTATACACAGGAAAAAGGTAAAGTATCTGTTGAGATTAAAGATAAAGAAAGTAAAGTATCCGTAAAAGTAAGTGACAATGGTCAGGGAATATCAGAGATGGATCTTCCCCATGTATTTGATCGTTTCTATCGCGGGGATAAAAGTCGCACAAGCGAAGGAACTGGATTGGGATTAGCAATTACCAAGAAAATCATTGAAGCCCATGATGAACATATAAATGTGAAAAGTCAAATTGGTCACGGCACAACCTTTCAATTTGACCTTCATAAACCTTTTAATTAGAATGAAACACCGGCAGTAATAAAAAATGCCCGCGTTTTACCAACTTCATATAGAACATCATCTTTAAATATAGTACTTAGTCCACTTTCATATCGGATTCCCAGTGATCCGATTATCTCTCCAAATCGAATTCCAAGACCAAAACCTAAAATAAGCGAGAAGTGACTGTCGTTTACATACGATTTATTGTCTGAGGTATACCCTTCATACTCCTCTTGTGCACTTAAAATAGAATTATACGCTGGTCCGGCCTCTAAAATCAGTATAATATTCTTCAGATCTGATGATATAACTTCATATGAGAGTAAGAGGGGAATTTGAATATATTCAAATTTTAGAATATCATCCGGCTCATAATATTCTATGATACTTGTCACATAGGATAATTCTGGATGCAAATACAAATGGCCCAGGAGATGAACTCTGTAATAAAATCCAGCCCTGAATCCTTTACCCACCTCAGATATTTTCGAGGTTCTTGGAAAGTTTATTCCCAGCCATAATCCAATTCTATTGCCTGAAGGATGTAAAGCGTTTTGAATTTCTTTCTGACTTCCATATTTTACCGTATCTCGTTTCTCACTTTTCTCACCTGATCCTAAGGGAACATCTGTTGAAGCTAACTCAAGGCCTAGCTGCTTAATAACATCCAGTAAATCTTCGACAGAACCTTCATGTTTATTACTGACCGTGTTTTCGATTTGTCCGGTTCCTACATCAAAGAGTCGCACATTAATATTATATAACTCGCCGATTTTCCCGACACTACCTGTGACCATCTTTTCAACACCTAAAAGTTTTCCGGCTTCGACAGCACATTCTGTTGAAGTACATCCACTTAATTGAAATCCCTGTTCCTGCAAAATAGATTCCATATTACTTCGCTCGACCACAATGTAATTTCCCGATTGAACCAGAACAGAGCGAAGTTCATCTGTAAGAACCATTGCTTCAGAAGGGGATATTCCATTTTCTTCAAGAGGTAATACGGCGATGCTTGTTTTATCCTGGGCAATTACAATATCGGAGATAGATGATGTCATTAGTACTATCAAGAATATTTTAATTCTGCTTCCTGACATATGCTTCTCCTTTATAATTTATTATAAAATGAAAGTTATGTGCTGAAACAAATTACTTAAAATATGCGCTCTATCTTCTCACATTTTTTGAGAAGGATATTAAATGATGAATGATTAAAAGTGGTCAGTCAAAATGATGAAAGGTTGTTATTGATATTCCTCCATAATTTTCTCTAGTTGACTTTCAATTTCCGGTGGATTGTATTTTTCCTCATTTCCAAAAGGTCTGAATTGGATACCGATATTCGAACCCTCCTCATATCCCCCACGAGGAAGCACCCATACAATCTTGGCTTTTACAGAGATGAGGGGGTGATCAGGAATGACCAGTTCAAGTTTAATAGACTGGCCGGAGAGAACCCGTTGTTTAAGTTGAATACAGGCACTATTTTTGGTCAGATTTTCCAGACGGGAAGTTCCCGTCTCACCATTCTCAAGTTTGTAGTTAACTTTTGCTCCGGAAATGACAATCCGCTTGGCAATTCTTCTTTCTTCATCAGACATTTGAAATCACTCTCCCCTTTTTAAACCTCCGGCCGTAATATACAAATTCTTCTCGTTTTCTTACAGAAAATCTTTTCCCCAAGATTATCTGAGAGCGGTGGTATATTATAGACTTATTCAACGCAGTAAAATCATTTTTTTCACATCGTAAAATTCACCCGCTTCGATTTTATAGTAATAAATCCCACTTGAGAAACCTGATGCATCCCAGGTGATCTCCTTAAATCCCGAATTTTGTTTTTCTGATATAAGAGTCACTATCTTCTGCCCGATAAGATTATAGATACTTAATTCAACAAAACTGACAGTAGGGATCTGATAGCTGATAACGGTTATCGGATTAAATGGATTTGGGTGGTTTTGTTTGAGTGCATAAATGTTTGGAATCTGTTGTTCATTTTTCCATATACCAGTAATAATCTCCATTGGCATAACGTCATTCCAATACTGAACACCATTACTTGAAATAAAAAGATTTAAGTGGATGACTGTATCCTGAGCGAAATCAGAGGATAATTGTATACTGTATCCCTGACCACTTTCCACCGTAGATCCCGCAGTAATATTACCATAGGTCGAATAAAAATTATGAATCGTTATTCTGGCGTCATTCGTAGATAAACGTGCTTCCACATCCTCTATTGTACTCTCACGTCCTGCATTTGTCAGATATATTTTAAAACTGAGAAGATCTCCCGGGTTGGGAATTGAGTCTTCAAGAATATAGGGTGTCCAACCTGAATAGACCAATGGACCGGTTGTAACGAAATCAGGTACATTATTATCATATGACAAAGTATACTGATTTTCGTCCAAAGAAATGGTTTTAATATTCACTTTATACGTCTTTTCCTGAGCAGAAGCGGGCCAGGATCCTCCCCAGATATTGTCATTTGCAGCATCATCATTGTGATTGCCGTCATCTAAAAGATAGCATGAGTCAGAAAAACCACCATCCCAACTTTCGAGCAGTGCTAATACGGATAAGTTGTTTTCATTGGGATTATCGACAACTGTTTTAATTCTAAGCGTATCGGTACCGGGCTCAATATAAGTCGAATGGAGTGAGACGTTTTTTGCATAGGCCATTGGAATAAGTTGAAACCTTTTTACAAAGTTCCATATTTCGACATTGATATTAATATCACGATTGGTAAAATCTCCCCACTCGTAGTCACAGCATGCACCCGGCCAGCTATGTCCACCATTGATCACTTTATAAAAGAGGATTTCAGCATTCTCATCGCAGCTTTTTAAACTGATTCTTTCGACAGTACAGCTATCTGATATGACAATATCAGGCAAGGATATTGTATCGGCAGGTAGAGTACATCCATTTTTTTGAATCCAGAAATCTAAGTTAAATTCTGGTGACGTGAATCCCTCTCTGCTGCCATCCCAGGGAAGTTCCGGATCATGTGTTCCATAACACATTAATATGGGAATGGGGCGAGTTAGGTTCCAATGAGCTGCTGTATAGGTTCCCAATGGTGCTATTACTGCTGCCCCTGCTGCAAAACGATACCCAATCTGACTGATAACATGATGAGCCATTGTTCCACCCAGAAATCCCCCGGCACAATATACACGATTCAGATCAATATCGTATTTTGCTCTCAATGTGTCTATTAATGCCGAAATAAAACCAATATCATCGACTTCAGGTTCTAAGGACCCGAATACATTCACATTCCAGTATGGTACAATCGAGTAAGGATAAACAACAATAAATCCTGCTGTATCGGCTACATCATTCATCAAAGTATACTCCATATGCCATTGTGCCTGGTATTGTTCCAGACCACCGTGAAAATTAAAGACAACGGGCATATCGGGTCCAAAATTTTGCGGCAAAAAGACAATATAGTCCCTATCCACATCCTCAAATTTAAAACCATCGTACACAATTGTCTGGGAGTAGAGAATCGAAAAACTTAGAATTATAATTAGAACAACCGATTTTAATAGAAAAATGTTTTTCATATAATTAAATGCATGCATGAATCACCTCTTACAATTTAACATTATGCAACTATGTTGTTACTCAATTCACAATTTGGTCAATTGACGATACAACTTAAGCAAAGGATTACAATGGAGAAGAGATAATTTGAAAATTGTTAATAAAATTGAAACGGACTAAAAATTAATTATATGGGATTAAGGCTCGTTAAAAAGTATTTAAAACAATTGCTCAAAAATGATGTTTATTATATTAATATATTATATCAGCAAAAGAAAGGCAATAAATATCAATTCTCACTAAACCTTTTTTCTTATATTCCTGTCTATATAATTATCCGGAACAGCGCAATTAGAGTAAAGGAGCTTTTTTTTAACCGCAAAGAGCGCAAAGGAAAAAAATTAAAAATGTCTTTGAGTCCTTTGCGGTTAGGCTTTTTGTATCCCTGAGCGAGATATCTGCTCATATAGAAAGGTAACTAATTGATTTCTGAACCGAATAAAGAACTTATAGAAAATTGTCAAAAAGGTGATATGGAAAGTTTTAAGCTCATATACCGACACTATGAGAAAACTATTTATGGCTATTGTTTTCGTATGTTGAACAATCAACAGGATAGCGAAGATGCGATGCAGACAATATTTTTAAATCTATATCGCGGTATCGGGAAGTACCGCTTTAAAGCCCGCTTTTCTACCTATTTGTTCACGATAACACGAAATGTTTGTATTGACCTGTTAAAAAATCAAAAGGGAGAAAAGAAAAATTTGGACGAAGTAGAAAATATCTCTGTGAATCCAAGGTCTGCAGAGCAGGATATCGCAAATGCAATCTCCAGATTACCACAAAAAACACGTGAATGTTTTATTCTGTTTGCCATGGAAGGTTATCCGCAGGGAGAGATCGCCGAACTATTGAATATCAAGCCAGGTACCGTAAAGGCATTCATCTTTCAGGCCAGGCAAAAATTAATTGCCTGGTTGGGTGATGAAGAGGGATAAAAAATGAGTTGTCAAAAATTCGAAGCGTACTTAAATGAATTACTGGATCATAAATCTCTGATGTTACATATACAATCCTGCGCAGAATGCCGCAGAGCCTATGAGACAGATAAATGTAATATGGATATTGTTAAAAATCTAAACACCAATCTGACCGTACCTGATTTTTGGCCAGCAATCGAAAAAAAGATACAGAACGAAAAGCCCGTTGTCTATAAATTTAAGAAGATAAAGAGGATCCTTTTTGCTGCCGCTGCTACATTTCTGATCCTTACCACTATCTGGATCTTTCACTCATTTCGGGAAGAGACACCTTCAACCAGAATCCTGTCAGAAAATGCGCTCGAGAAAGTTAAAGAAGCAGAAACCAGCTATCTGGAGGCAATTAAAGAACTTGAAGATCTGGCATATAAGCGGTTAGAAGACACACAAGAACCCTTGGCTCAATTATATCGCAATAAACTTTTGTTGATCGATCGGCAGATTGAGAATTGTAAACAGGCCCTGGAAACAAACCCGGCAAATTCACATATCCGACGTTATCTGATGGCCGCATTAAAGGATAAACGGGAAACGTTGGAGGAGATTTTGAAAGAGAATCACAAAACAAATGAGGAAGGATCATAAAATGAAGTATCAATCTTTATCAGGAAAATATCACATATTTATTATCATTTCTATGGCCATAACCAATTTCCTGTTTGGGGCCGTATTGCCATCAGCAAGTACAACGGAAGAATTTTATAAAGAGATCGAAACGACCGATGGGCAAACGTTGTATATGGATATTGAAAATGCAGAAATTGAAATATCAGGTGAAAATACGGATAAAATTTCAGTTCTTCTGGAAGTTGAGATTTCTGATTTAAGTACCGAAAATCGAAAAAAATTCTTTGAAGAAACAGCATTAATCCTGGAATCCTATAAATCCGGATACCGCGTTCATCTGCAGTTACCGGATATGAAAAAAGGAACTTCATTTTTTAATCGCCTGTTTTCGGGTACAGATGGTGTTTCATATGTTGCGGTATTTAATATATCAGTGCCGGTGCGATATAATCTGGATATAGAAAACAGTTTTGGAAATATAAATATCCGGGAATTAAATGGAAATCTGGTGGTGAATAACAGTTCCGGAGAAATAAATGTTTTGGCCAGCAAGGGAGAATTGGTTTTATCTAATACATTTGCACCAGCCACTGTCAGAGATTTTGAAGGAAATGTAACTGTTTCTTCAAGCTCAGCAGCCATCAATGTGAACGCAGTGAAGGGTGCTGTAAGAATTTCATCTACATTTGATCCGATCCGTGTTGAAAATGTTGAGAAAGATCTGACAATCAATGCCCAGAGTTGTCCGGTTACTGTGAAAAAAATAGGCGATAAATGTTTTATACAATCATCTTTTAATCCAATTATTGTCGAAGACGTATCTGCTCCTTTAATAATTGATGGTCAAAGTTGCCCTGTTGATGTGCGAAACACGGCGTCAGATGTTGAAATTAAATCGACGTTTGATAAGGTCGTTGTTGAGCGAATTCAGGGAAATCTGACCATCAATAGTGCCTCAGCTGAATTGGACATAAAATATGTAGGGGGAAAGGCAGATCTACATACCACATTCAATCCGATACGCGTACATGATATTGGGGCGGACTTATGGATCAATGGAGAGTCATGTTCGATTGAAGCATCCCTAATTGCCGGAAATGCAACGATTGAATCTACATTTAATCCGGTCAAAATAAAAAATATTGGTAAAGAACTGACAGTGAATAGTTCATCCGCTTCGGTCGATGTTTATGATGTGGGTAAAGATGCCATCATAACGACGACGTTTAACCCTGTTATTGTTGATAAAGTTGAAGGTAATCTGACAATTGACAACTCTTCAGGAAAAGTCACTGTAACCAATATATATGGAGATATCAATATCGAAAACTCATTTAATCCGGTGAATGTAAAACAGTCATCAGGTTCGGTAAAAATAAAATCACAAAGTGCGCCGGTGACAGTGACCAATTTCAGATCCTTAAAATCCGAGGCGGTGATCGATATCGTTACAAGTTTTGGCAAAATCGATCTGGCACTTCCTGCAAATGCAGATGCCGCCGTTCAGGCACGAACAAGTTTTGGTGGAATCGAATCGGACTACCCGGTTTATATGAATAGTAATATACCAATCGATGTAAAGCCTGGGCAAATATCAGTTAAATTAAAGACCGATAGTGATATCATAGTCCGCAAAGATGCAAAATAATGGCAAGAATTTATTCTAAAACAATGTTTTTCAAATATTAATATATTCAATTCTAATCAAAAACCATTTTCTGTTAATTATTTTAAATTTATATATTGTAGAAAGGCCCAAGTCAACTCCTCTTTCAACATAAATGACCTGATTATCTGAGTATTTGATTTGTACTTCATAATGAAGCGTATCAGTTGCCACTGAAGGATGAAACTTCCAATTATTTGCCAATATCAGGTTAATTGTATCTGCCGGCTCTTTCAATATGATAGCCCATAATTTATGTCTATCAAGATCATAAACTTGTAGGGGAAATAGTATCCTTTCTTTTTGGAATATCGAGTCTGAAAAAAACTCCTTAATGAAATTTTGAAAATCGTTGGGATTGGTGGATTGCTCAATATTATTTTCGAAGATTAGATTTTCGTTACAAAAAAGAGAAATTTCCGTTATGGAGTGAGATTCTTTGGAGCTAACTAAAATGAGAATGAAAAGTAGTGAAATTAAGATATATTTTTTATTCATATTTATTCCAGCACATTTTAAAAGACTGTCAGGGTGACTTTCAAAATGATTTTGCATATTTCATGAAAATAAAATATTATGATAAAGATTCAATTTGAACGGCAACGAGAAAAGTATAAACAGGATTCTTCTTCTGGTCAAGTCTAAAAAACATCTTGGGATATTTAGTCATCACGGATCTTTTTGAAGATTTTACATATGAGGATATGTAAAAATCAAAAGACACAGTATGATTACCGGCTGGTAGAATTTCATTTATAATTACTTTCATTTGCTGACCCACCATATTGTAAACTGTGAGATTAACCCGATTTTGCTTCGGCAGTGAAAATGATATTGTTGTAGTCGGATTAAATGGATTGGGATAATTCTGCTGGAGCGTATAACGAACAGGTAATTCCTCAAATGAATTTTCAATTGCAGTTGCTTGATCAGATACGATTATTATCAGCGAATCGATGGCAGTTTTTAAACTGTCATCAACAACTGAAATAATTAGATTCGTTCGACCCTGTTTTTCAGGTGCACTCAATGTCAAATTCCAGTTCTCGTCATCGAACTCAATATCGAGGAAGTCATCATCAAAACCAAACTGCCATCGTAAACTATCATCCGGCAGATCCGTATCACTAACATATTCAGCCAATTGCAGTAAATAATTTTCAGAGTTCGTGAATTCAACACTGTCAGGCAGGTCCGAGATCACAAGCACATCATTTACAGGATGAACATCTACCCGTATTTGTGTGGAATCGCCAAATTCACCATCAGAAACAACAATCATAATTGAATCAATGCCGAACCAGTTTGCCGGCGACAAAGTCTCCACCAGGTGATGACTAAAAACTGCTGTTAAAGAATGTATTTAGCCACGTTACATCATTTGTAGCGGCAGATGTACCGGTGCCTTTCTGCCCTGTGGCATTGGAACTGCCTTCACCCCAGTCGGAAAGTAGACGGTGTAACTCAACGGTCTGATTCCCGGCGATAGATCCGGACATACGCATTGATAAAGTGACACTGGTGATTGTCGCTCCTGCGGGTATTTGAACAGCGATATCAAAAGCAATCAAGCCCCGGCGAATGGCTGTTCCACTAGGCGCAGCAGTACGGACAGCAAATAAATAGGCACCACTACCATCGCTTAAGGTCCCGCATTCGTTTTCATAGAGTGTATTGTCTTTACTGGCCTGAAGTTGAGCCTGCACTTTTGCTGCAAAAATAAGAGCAATTATGACTATAATGAACAAATGAATTCTGTAGAGATTATTCTTCATCCTTATTCACCATACAATTGTGTTAAATTGGTTTAATTGATAGTTGCAATGAGAGCTATAACTTAAATCGGACTAAAAGCACCTGATACGAGAAGGTCAATAATCGTGCCAAACAGGTTCTTCAAGATTCTAAATTATATAATAGTCAGAAATTGCTACTGTAAATATAACGTCTATTACAAGATAGCAATAAAGGCATGGATTAAATTTGAAAAGCAACTGCACACTGTGTAGCGCATGATCTGCACACCACAGTGCTTAATCTGCACTTGATCTCAGTTTGTGAGCAGAAAATAATAATTTTATAATGTCAATAAGAACAATATGATGGCTGCATATCATGCTGTGTTTGAATTTTAGGCACGATAATTGAAATACCCGATACTCAAATAATTCTATCTAATCATCCTGAAATTTAAAAGGAGGGAACTTATGAGCAAAAATATGGGTAAAGTTGACCGAACTCTCAGGGCAGTTCTTGGAATAATCGCAATCGGTTTGGGATTATACTATCAAAGCTGGTGGGGCGCTGTAGGCCTTATCTTTCTGATTACGGCTACAATCAGCTGGTGCCCAATTTATGTACCGTTTAAAATCAGTTCAATAAAATCCGAAAACAAATAATTAAGTCGGATAAGATGATTTATCGTGTCATATTCATTCAATATTACACTTTATTTAAAGGGGGAACTATGTATCATTTGTTTAAATTACTGTTAATGATTGTTTTTATTGCTGCAGCATTTAATGAAAGCTGGGCCCGGGAAAAGAGAGTCGGCCAGATTCCCAACGGATCTGAAAATGCCTGTGCCAACTGCCACATTAATCCTCAGGGTGGAGGAGCGAGGAATGCTTTTGGGCAGATTGTCGGATCAAATTTTCTTGACGGTAATGGAGATGTTATCTGGAATTATGAACTGGCCAAACTGGATTCTGATGGTGATGGTATCCCAAATGGGGTCGAATTGCAGGATCCGAATGCATTGTGGATTGAAGGTGCTCCGGGACCGGGATTACTTGATCGCGTCCGCAATCCGGGCGAGGCAGGTAGTTCACATGACGATGTTTTAACTGTGCAGTTTGAGGATATGGATCCTCATTTGGGCCAACTTTTCGAATTAAAATTATTCGAGCAGGGCGACGATAGCGAAAAAGAGTTTGTCCGGATTGAAGAAATTTTTGCCGCAGATTTTTCTGTTGCAATTTTCGGCATCGATACGGTAAAAGATTACCAGGTTGACTTTTACGCTGATTATAATGGCAATGGATCTTATGATGCCCCACCGGTTGACCATGCCTGGCGGGAGATCTTTACAAATACGGAAGGAAACTATATACTGGAGTTTGTTCACAATACGGAATTTACCGATATCAATTTTCCTACCGCAATTGGTGATATATATTTAGGAAACAACCCTGCTGAATTTACACTTGAGCAAAATTATCCGAATCCATTTAATCCTTCGACAACTATAGAATTCTCTCTTCCTGAAGCCGCAACTGTTACATTGGTTCTTTACAACAATCTTGGGCAATCCATACGCACTCTCACCAATGATAGATTACCGGCAGGTACATATCAGGTAACATGGGATGGTAGAAATGATTCGGGCCAGTCCATGAGTTCAGGAGTCTATTTTTATAAAGTTCAGGCGGGAAGTTTTAGTCAGGTTAAACGGATGATCATGATTCAATAGCAAGATGCACTATCCACAAAAAGGTGGGATATAATCATATCCCACCTTTTTTATTTTCCGAGATTATAATTTTGTAGAAAATAATTGAGTAACAAAATATATTAAGGAAAAACAAACTGATGAATCCGACAATTGTCCATAAATCAAATTTGGAAGATCATTCGAACAATAACCAGCATAATCAATTATTAAAATTTTTCACTTTATCTAGTCTTCTTTCGATCATTATCATACTAGCGTTGGTCGGATTTAGTATACATATTTTGTTTACACACTTTCTACTCCGGGAAGCAGAAAATGATGCCGTAAATATCGGATTGGCTCTGTTGGAACAAGAAAAACAAATATTATTTGATGTAGGGAAAAACAGCAAAAATTATATCAAGATTGATAACGACAAGTTGCACGTATTCGATAAACGGGTTCGGAAAAGTCTTAAAATCTTTAATGTAGCAAAACTAAAAATTTATTCCATGGATAGTGTAATAATTTATAGTACTGATCCTGAAATAATCGGCAGGTCTGATGCTACAAATAAAGATTTAATTACTGCAATGACCGGTGAGATCAAATCAAAACTTGAGAGTAAAAACGAAGTTTGGGATCTTTCGGAAGAAGAAAAAATTGGCTCAGAGATGGTAGAGACGTACCTTCCGATAAAGGATGAAAAAAACAACATAGTTGGCGTGTTTGAAATTTACATGGATGTTAGTGCATACAGAAGCGAAGTAAGATACGTATTGGGGATTATATTGGGGATATTTTTTGTAATACTTATTGTAGTTTTTGGTTTATTGAGGATTTTTATGAATCAGGCAATCATGACGATTTACACTAAAAATCAGGATATACGGGTTCTGAAAGGATTGCTACCGATATGCTCTTTTTGTAAGAAAATTAGAAATGATTTGGGTGATTGGGAAGTGCTTGAGAACTATATCTCAGATCGCTCAGAATCACAATTTTCACATGGTTTGTGTCCGGAATGTAAAATGGAACATTATCCCGATTTATGATTCTTATTCAGATCAGAATAATTATAATTTAAACAGAAAAATTAAATCTCATATTAAAACAAATAACGAATAGAAAAAACGGCAGAGTTTAATTCGCGGTTGGAGGTACCCAATTCAATTCTTGGATAATCTGACCAAAGGGCATCTGCAAAAGACAGGAGCCATATACCAATTGTCGTATATGTTGATATTTGCCTGGTTTTAGACCAGCTGTTGTATTTATCGTAGTAATTTGAAATGTCGGTCGGTTCTGTGCTGTTTAGATAAGAGTCTTTATATTTATTTTCGTTTACCAGTGATACAGTGAGAATTGTAGCACTCGCTAAAAAAGTACCACCAAAGATATATCCACGTGTATGCTGTCCTTTATAATACTGACCCCAACCCGGTAAAATTGCTGAACGCCAGGCTGCATCAGGACGTTTATCATTGATAAATATATATTTAGGATAAGATAATATCTTTTGATTATCGTTTAGTTCCAGGGAATTTGCTTTCGTCTGGTTATAAAATTCTATTATTTTTGGAGAAGTGTTGACGGGATCGAGCTCTATTTGTGGGTTAACCGTTAAGAGAGCCAAAAAATGAAACCGGGCGGAATCTATTTCGCCGATGTTAAAAAAACTATAAGCCATATATTGATGTATGTATTCAAAATGTTTCGCTGACTGTATTTCACCTCCTTTCAGAACTTTATGTCCAAAACTTATTGCTTCTTCAAATCTAAATTCATCATACAGAAACTTAATTTGTGACAAGTCAGTCGATGTGTTCTGAGCATTTGTAGAATTCGTATAAATAAATATGCTGAGACAAAGGGCGATCTGTATAGAGAGTTTATTTAACATACATCATCTTAATTTTCTGAAAGTATCTGTCTGATTTAATGATCATGAAGTAAAGACCTGATGAAATTTTGGAATTTACCTGCCACTTGTACTGGTGCATTCCTCTATTCAGGTTTCCCCGATATAACGTATGGACTTTCTGGCCTGTAATATTATATATTTCCATTATATAGTCATCACTTTCTGGAATAGATACTTCCAGAGTTATGCTGTTATTAAATGGATTCGGATATCCATTTATTAAGATTTTATTGTGAGGTACTTGAATTATCTCGTTATCTTCAATCGCAGTATAAAGTTCGCCATGATACCATTCAACCGTAGAAACGGGATCATTATATTCGGTTTCAAAACCTCCGATAGCGTAAATGATTGAATCATCAACGGTTACGGCAGCCAGACCACTTCTGGGAGATGTGATAGGTTCGCAGTGTCCATATGTATCAGATTCTGTTAGAAATACTTCTACGGTGTTTGTTTTACCGGAAATTGTTTCCCCACCTATCAGGTAGATATCGCCCCGGGAAATAGTTGCGGCACCGTACGCCCTGCCTATTTCCAGGTCTTCAATCTGAAGCCATTCATATCCATTTTCACCCTGGATCGCTTTATAACCGGTGCGGGTTGGCCCATAATAGTAACCACCAAACATATAAAAAATGTTATCCTGAACACTAAAAAAGTGTGCTGCTCGGGGATACGGCAGATCAAAAATTGCATCAAGCCAGTTATCCGAAGGTTGATCATACCACTCGATTTCATTAATAAGGGATTGATTGTCTTTTTGGCCCCCGATAGCATAAATCCGGTCATTAAAAACAACGCCGGCCAACGCTTCCCGTTCTCTGCGCAAATTTTGCACTTCTGACCATTCATTTTGCACTGGATCATACATTTCAACCACTTTAAGTGATTTCTCACCATCATGACCACCCATCAGGTAAATCTTATCATCAAAGACAACCGCTGTGGCATTATATCGTGGGAATTTAAAATTCGGAACAAAAGTTGTATCCCAGTATCCCTCAATCAAATCAAACCGTTCAACGCTACTTAACACTTTGTTATTATATGATTTACCGCCAAACACATAAATAGAATTCATATGCTTTACTGCTGCTGCACCACCACGTGGCACAAGAAGGGATGGCGCTGCATACCACTCATCGGCGTTCACTAACTGACTTAGAAACAAAACAAAAATAAGAGTAAAAGATCTAATTATATGATTCATGCATTCTACCTGAATTTAAAAAGTATCAATCTAAAAAATATCGTCCAAATATCATGCCATCATTCCAGAAAACTATAATTTTTTTCAGTAGTTTTACCTGATAAAACCTGGATTGTATCCATGATGGTCGGAAAATTTGGATTCTTCAAGGTAACAATATGTATCCCGCTGGTCAGCGCTATTGGATTTTCAAGCGGTGATGTCTCTATATATTCCTCATTAATATAGATTTCTGCCCAGGGTAAAATCCTGAGATTTAAAAATCCTACGTTCAGTTCCATTTCGACAATGAGCGTTTCTTGCTGAGCTGCCCTTAAATAAAAAGATTTAGAAAACGTCTTGTAATTAGGATTTTTCAGCTCAACAAAATGAATACCGGTATCAACCGATATAGATTCGGTGATGGGTGTGTCTTCATAATAGATGCTGTCGATATAGATCTCTGCCCACGGTTTGGCGATAATATACAACTGACTTTTTTCTGTGTGGTTTGATGATAAGGTTGTATCCGGGATATTTTCAATAGCAATAGGACTTCTATCCGCTAAATCAGGAGAGGCAGATGTATGAGAAGTATTATTCACATTTTCGATTTTTTCTTCTGTTAATTCATTATTTGAAAGCCTCAACAAGGAGCTGTCCTGGTTTGCTCTGTTCTGTGTATATCTAAGAATCTCTTGTCCTGCTGACACTTCAGAGATTCCATCATCAGAGTGACTGAATATAAGATAGCCCAAAATGCTCAGTACTGGTAATATCCACATAAAAATACGCGTCTGATATTTTAAAATTGGAAGCTTTAAAAATGAAGATATACCAGTCTGTATCTTAGCCGTTTTAATGTCGTTCTCGGAATCAATTTTATCGTTAATTTTCCCAAAGCTTATGTTGGAATTAATAATGTTAAGGATGTTATCTGCAGAGACTGGACGACTTTCGCGCTCTTTTGTCAGGAGTGAATCTATCAATTCTGAAAACCATACTGGAATGCCAGAAGAAGCATCTGACAAATTCTTTACTTTCTTTGTCAGAACATTCTGAATTGTCGCACCGATAGTATCATCTTCAAAAGGTGACTTTTTCGTGATCAGCTTGTAGAGTGTAGCTCCCAGACTGAAAAAATCTGATCTGTAGTCAATTTCTTTCCCAAGTATCTGTTCGGGAGACATATAAGCAGGACTTCCTACAGCCTGTTCATGGGAAGTAACACCAGGAAGATCAGATACGACAGCCAACCCAAAATCCGTAATTTTAACCGAACCATCGGATGATATCATGATATTAGATGGTTTAATATCCCGGTGAGTGATGCCTCGATTGTGGGCAAAGGAAAGCCCCTTCAGAATCTGTATGGTGATTCTGACAAATTCCGGAAAACTGATAGCTTTTTCCTTTTGAATCAAGGATGCCAGAGTAGAACCTTCAATAAACTCCATTGATATATAGACGGTGTCATCAGATGAATTGAAGTCAAAAATTTTAACGATATTGGGATGGTCCAATCTTGCGCAGATTTTAGCTTCCCGGCGGAATCGATCGATTAAGTCCTTTTCATTATTCCATTGTTTATTGAGGACTTTGAGAAGAACACGTCTTCCCAAGGCGTGATGAGTAGCATCATACACTGTTGTAACAGGGCCACGATGGATCTCGGATCTTATTTCATAGCCTTTAATTACCATCGACCATACCCCAATCTTTAAGACGATATTGTAACCACCGTCTTGAAACACCCAAAACTTTTGCGGCTTTGCTTCTATTATTACCGAGCATCTCTATCGTTTTTATAATTGCATACTTATTAATTTCATCAAGAGTTTTTCCTAATGGTAGGTGAGATTCAACCTTTGTCAATTGAAAAAGCCCTGTATCAAGTTCAGATCCTTTAGCTAATATGACAGCCCGTTCCATTGCGTTTTCCAATTCACGAACATTTCCGGGCCAGTGGTATTCTGTGAGATTTTCCAGAGCTTCTTTACTTATAGTGTGGATATTTTTTTTATTTTTAAACGCATAATATTTCATAAAGTGATTAACCAACAAGGGAATATCGTCCCGTCTTTCTCTTAAGGGAGGCATCTTGATATTGATGACGTTTAATCGATAATAAAGATCTTCACGGAATCGACCCTTTTCAACTTCCGTTCTCAAATCTTTATTCGTAGCCGATAAAATTCTTACATCGACCTTTCGAATCTCCGTCTCTCCCACGCGTTTTACTTCTCCTTCCTGGATCACTCTCAAAAGCTTGGTCTGGATATTGGGACTTATATCGGCAATCTCATCCAAAAATATCGTTCCTTTGTCCGCCTCTTCAAATAATCCCTTCTTGTTTTCGGATGCCCCTGTAAATGAACCCTTTTTATGGCCGAATAATTCACTTTCCAATAAGTTTTCTGATAGACTACCGCAAAACAAGGGAAAAAAAGGGCTCTCTGAACGTGAAGAGCGGGAATGCAGGGCTCTTGCTACCAGCTCTTTGCCAGTGCCACTATCTCCTTCTATCATTACGGAGGCAGTTGAATCCGCGACATCACGTATTAAATTAAAAATCTGAAACATGGCCTCACTTTTTCCTATAATCTCAGGGAATGCACTACTGCCGGAAATCTGCTTTTTTAATCTCTTGTTCTCTGATTTTAGGTATTCTAGTATCCGTGTATTCGCTATAGCAATACTCGCTTGCCGGGAAAATGCATTAAGGAATTCCAAATTAGATTCGTCAAATTGTTTATTGGATACCTGGCTATCCATGTAAATAACCCCAATTGACTTTCCAGATAAGGCCAAAGGGGTACAAAGAACAGATTTAATTTGTTGAACCACGACGCTCTCAGCCCCCTCAAACCTTTCATCTGATTGTGCATCGATACTTAAAAGCGGTCTGTTCTCCTTTAATACCTGATTTACAACACTTGTTGATAGGTTTTGTATGGAGGAAATTGTTTCTTTGCTCATGTTTCTGGCAGCTACCGGTTGATATCTGTCTCCATTCTCTTTATTATTTACTAAAATAAAACCACGCTCTGCAGAAAGCGTCTCAAGTGCTATATCCATAATCGTATCAAATAAAACGGAAGTATCCTCTACATGACTTATACTTTCACTGATGGTAACCAAAGACTCATATGGATTTTTTCCTGACATATTTAATCCTGACTTTATTTAATTTTAAATGTACCTTCACGAGAACTACTGCTATTACCAAACTCATCGACAATACTGATCGTCCAGAAATAATCCCCAATATTCAGATTCTTGGAATAGGAGTAATTTGTATTAGTAATTTCTATATTGTTAATCTCATCTGCTTTGAAGGCAATACCCAGATTAATCTGAAAAATTTCAATACTCAGTGTAGCCGCATAAGGTACTGATATTCTTTCCCATTGGAAATTGATTGGAAGTGATTCAAAGGACTGCAATTCTACCGGAGATACTAACTGGGGTGTCTCTTCAATTATTCTTGTCAAAAATTTGGCCTCAGAAGTATTTATTGTGCCAAAATCATCTTCAACACTAAAATATATTTGTCTGCCAATTAACTGATGTACAGACGAGACGGGTAAATCAGAATCAAAAAGCGTACTGGAAAATTTACCTGACTCGATTCCTGCCTGAAGTGTGTCCGAATAATCCATGGAGGGTATTCGACAAATGACGGATCGGATATCTCCAATTCCATCGGGATCGCTGACAATAGTCTCCAATTCAATAAAATATATCTCCTCTACTGGAAACCAACGCGCACGATGATGTGCCTTCATTGAGATTTTTTCAAACTGAGGAAGACCGTCTAATAAAAAAGTATGTTCAATATTGGCCTGCATGCTGATTGTTAGTGAATCCATTTGATATCCCTCTGCCTGACAGATTAGAGTATAATCGCCTGGTTTGAGATTGTTAAATCTGAAATATCCCTCTTCATCAGAGAGAACAATAAAATTTCCAGGTTGAACAAAGATCGATGCTTCTGATATTGCCTTTCGCGGATGGTAAAAAGTGAGAACCTGGCCACTAATGTTGAGGTCAGAATTTTCATTCACCGGATCGAGAGGATTATCTCTGCTGGCATCTTCGATACATGCAAAATTCAGAGCAGCAAGTAAAATGAAGAGTAATAATTTTATGAGAGATGTTGGTTTCAAAATCTACCTATTTGTGCATAATTGGTTTCTGCTATGCATATAATGCACAGTAATACTTAGTTTTCATACAATTTATTCCCACCAGATATAGAATAAATAAATCTTTTTATATTCTGTTCATTTTTTTTTGTCTTGTGCATATTTGTGCCGGTTCGTAGAAAACATAGCGCAAGAAATGCACTAACCAGCGGGATTGTCTACGAATGAAATCCTTATAAGTAATTGATTGTAAACATCTTATAGTAATTATGGGAATTTTGGCATACAAATTGATTTACTTCAAAGTGAAAAAATATTATTTAAAAGAAAGGATTAAAAGATGAAGAAGTTTAGTCTATTATTTTTGTTTCTAATCATGCTTTTTGCAGCCTGTGAAAAAGATCCGGTAAGCAGCAATAACGGTAAAGCAACAGTAAATTTCAGAGCACAATATATTAGTACATCAGCTGCCGGGCAGCCGACGGGATTTAATAAAAATTCTCTGGCTGATGATGCGATAACAATCACTCGTGCTCGTTTTTTGGTTCGGAATATCAAATTAAGATCTGTTCCTGAGGATAGTGTAGAGTTCGTGTCCGATCCGTATATCATCGATCTTAATTTAGACGGGCAACCAACTACGATTACTGTAGGAGAGGTACCGGCAAACACATATGACCGGATTGACTTCCGTGTTCACCGGCTTGATGATGATGACCCACAGGATCTTGCTTATTTTCAACATCCGGATTTTGTAGAATTTGTCGATGACAGTCGCTACAGTATGATTATTGAAGGGACAGTACAGGAAGGAACCAATCCAGCGGAAACTTTTGAGTTCAGAAGTCGTGATAATGAAAAACAGCGTCGGTTCTTTAACCCGGTTATCGTGGTGGATGAATCAACAAATCAAATTACCGTCGTTTTTGAATTTAAAGGAAGCGACTGGTTTATTGGTGAGGATGGGTCATTGCTCGATCCGAGAGATGAGTCAAATGAAAATGAAATTTCCGATAACCTACGAGAATCGATTGAAATCGTTGAGAAGAAAACAGTCAATGATAGTAATGATGATGACGGTTTTTCCAGTGAAGATGACTCATATTAAATTTTTCAGAACAGGAGTGTTTGAATGCGAAAATTAAGTAGCCTATTATTTTTGAGTTTATTACTGTTTGTTGGTTGTGAAGATTCTATTCAGGGACCTGAAGATGAGCCTGTAAATGGAGGCCCGCAAAATATGCCGGCCAGGTTCTCGAGTATCCAGAATGAGGTGTTTTCTAAATCATGCGCACTTTCCGGATGCCATAACGGATCACAGAGTCCAAACTTGAGTGAAGATCAGGCTTTTGGCAATCTGGTCAATCAGGCAAGTCTGGAAAATCCGTCCATGTTACGCGTGAAGCCAGGGGATAGTAATAATAGTTTATTGATGAAGAAGTTGAGAAATGATGGAACATCTGTCATGCCGCCATCGGGACAATTATCTCAGGCGAAAATTGACTCAATTGCTGCCTGGATAGACAATGGGGCATTAAATAATTAAAAAAGGGGGATTTAATGAAACGCTTTCTCATTTTAATTTTATTTATGACTGGCGTTGTCGTTTCCGGTGAATATCATGTGGACAAGGATAAGAAAAATATGGTCAAATTTGTTTCCGATGCCCCTATTGAGGATTTTGAGGGAGTAACTGATCAAATTGATGGATATTTGTACTTGGCAAACTCCGATCTGACGAAAAATAGCGAGATCTATATCGAAGTCGATTTGAATTCACTTGATACGGGAATTGGCCTTCGAAACAGACACATGCGTGAAAATTATCTGGAAACCGATCAATATCCATTCACCCATTTCAAAGGAAAAATCGTCAGTAATACTGTTATAGACGATACATTAACAACAGTTGAAGCGGATGGTAAAATTTTTATTCACGGTGTTGAAAAACCACTTAAAGTTACGGGACAATTAATCAAGAAATCGAATGGTTATCGCATCAAATCGAACTTTATTGTAAAACTATCGGACTTTCAGATTGAAATACCCTCCATCATGTTTTACAAGATTGATGAAAATATGGATTTACAACTGGATTTCTACGTAAAGGAGATAAAAGACTAATGAGCAGATACAAATATTGTTTTGTAAAAATTAATTTTATAATTGTAATCCTTGTTGCCATTCCATATATCCTAACAGCTCAAGATGTCAAATGGAAAAGAGGAAGTACTGTAACACAGGAGCTGGAGCTTTTTCACTCAACGCATGTCATAAATTTGTTAACAGCAGAGACACTTCAACAGGGGGATTTTGAGTTTGAAGTTTCTCATCGGTTTATTCCGCCTATTAAGGAAGGTTATGATGCGTTTTGGGGACTGGACGGCCCGGCAAATATTCGCCTTGCGCTTGGCTATGCACTAACAAATCATTCGGTTTTGACACTGGGTCGGAGTAACGTGACCGATAACCTGGACGTTCAACTTAAATATAAAACCTTCCAAATTCGGCATGATATTTTTCCATCCTTGATAACATTCAATCTTGGCGCAGCATGGAATACGGAAGTAGGAGACCGCCCAAAAGGCGATTCAAGAAATTTTCAGTATTTTGCACAATTAATCTATAATACATTGATTATTGAGAAAATAGGGATAGGTATAGTGCCCTCCTATTTGTACAACAGTGCATTAACCACTGAAGAAGTAAAGTACAGTTTTACAATGGGAACATATTTTCAATATTACATTTCAAGCACCTGGAGCGTAATGATTGAATGGAATCCGACAGTTACCGGTTGGCGAGATAGTTACAACTCTGTTTCAGGTGGTGTTGAACTGGAAACCGGTGGACATTTTTTTAAAATATTTGTGACCAACAATGATCTGATAAATATGTCTCAATTTCTTGCCGGGGCCGATAAAAAATTTGGTGATGGAGAGGTTCGCCTCGGATTTATGATAACAAGGTTGCTTTGAGCCAATGCCGTTTAGAGTGTTAAAATTTCTTTTGACACAATTTCAGTTTCTTCCTTAATTTATTTGAAATACTATTGACACTTAAACTGATTATAAATCTCTGTATATTTTGGACTTAACTGATATTGTATTTATCGCTATCGGCTTGGCTATGGATGCCCTGGCAGTATCTATCGCATTATCAGGAACGGGGCGAATCGATAATAAACGGGCAATTTTCAGATTGTCATTTCATTTTGGATTTTTCCAGTTCATGATGCCCATTATCGGATGGTTCGCCGGGGCACACCTTGAGTCCATCATCGCTACCTATGATCACTGGATTGCTTTTTTTCTACTTCAGTTTGTTGCTCTTCGCATGATAACTTCAATTAATAAGAGTAAAGAGTTAGCGCCTGAAATGGATCCTTCAAAAGGATTTAGCCTCATTGTCCTTTCTCTAGCAACCAGTATTGATGCGCTGACAGTTGGATTTGCCCTGGGCCTGATAAGTATAAGCATTTGGTATCCAAGTATCATTATTGGTGTCATAACTGCAGGTATGTCATTAACTGGAATAGCGATTGGAAATTTTGCAAATGAAAAATTAGGTAAGTTAAGTACAATCCTTGGTGCCCTTATTTTAAGTATCATTGGTTTTCGAATTTTACTATCTCATCTTTGAAAAATCTTCAAAATAAATCCAATCTGGATGATTTATTGGATGTTTAATTGAGACTGGATAGAAATCTGCAAATTCAATGTTTTTTCTTATAACGGAGCTCATATAATAAAATAATAACCAGAAAAAAAAATGAACTATATGTTAACAGGGCAGCCATAAAGGTAAGATAAACGAAATATGTATCAATATATTTCAAACCCCAAATTGAAGCAAAAGTCAACCAGGTAGAAATAAAAGGTTCGACCAATAGAAAGTTTTTTAGACGACCGCTGATTGTTGAATTGAAATAAAAAAGCCCACATAAAATAAAAAAGATAAAAGAAAATCCGATCACATGATTATGTGTTGTCAAAAGTAATTCAGAAGCTGGTTTCGCATATTTTTCAGGGAAATCCAACAGAGAATCGGCCGTGATAGTGCTACCCTTGTAATGCTCAATAGTGCCTGTCGGGGAAAAAGAAGTTGTTGTAAAAAGATAAAAAAGGCCGACGCTCACACCGCAGGTTAATAATAATAAAAAAGAAATAAGAAAAACCTTGAGAGGTTCAGGCCATTTAGATAATGGTCTGTGTGGAAAGTTATTTGTCATTTTTAAATTTACTTTGCATTTGACTTTACCTGATGAGGTTTCTGCTTACATACAATTGTATCATTCGATACATGGGGATCAATTATTATTAACAATTTGTGAATAGCTTTCGTAACTGATTGGACAGAAATTGTCGCCCCGCTTATAGAGTCAATTTCTCCATTTATTTCAAAATTCTCATTCGCCGATTTACCAATAAATTGATCTAACCAGCGGCGACTGCCAATGGCACCTCCATAAGGTTCACGATAGCGGATAATATCAACCCTTTGAATTTTTCCTGAGGGGTGAATTATTACAAGAAACGTTATAGGTAGTGACTTGCCGTAAGTATTATCTAATATGGCTATTCCGGCAATAGAATCCTCCTGGCATATTGACCAGATATGGATATAATTTTTAAAGAATTTTTGTTGTACCTGTTTCTCAGCTTGTGTCTTCAATTCGACGGGAATATTAAATTTTTCATGATATATCTTGATGTTTGATCCAAATTCTGATGTTAAAATATCCTCAACATCAGTTTGAATATCAGCAGCATTAATGAAATTGATCCAGAAAAGAATAAACCATATCGATAGTTTCATACGCCTCTTTCTTTTATTGAAAATTATATCCAAATCCAAGATTAAAGAGCTCGGTTCTCTGTCCGTCTGATTTCCTCTTTTTGTACCCATAATCAGCTTTTAGTACCACATTTTCTGAAGGAAATACAGCTAATCCAACCAGCCATTTCTGGAAATGGGACATTTTTTCACTGCTGACAACTGAGGCTGTTTCAGCGGCTGTATTATAATCGGTCCATCGAAACCAGGGATATAATTTAACCTTCCAATTAAAAGAATGTCCGATATTATATCCCAGATCAAAATAGAAACCCTTCGAACGTTTTAGATCTCCTGTCTGGTAGGATATATCCCCGTATTCAAAGGCAGCAAGAATTCCTGCTGATTGGTAGCGGGCATGGACTTCCCAGAGGTCTACTTTGTTCTTCGTGCTGTCATCGACGATTGCATCGGTGGTGACAATTGATCCTCCAATTCTTAATCCGGGAATATTAACATAGTCAATGCGAATATTATAGAGTAATTCCTCTGCATTTGCCTTAAATCCTTTTTGTCGGGCATCACGAATGGCGGATGAAGGACTTATTTTTGAGCCATCTAAGCCTTCCATGACTACAAATCGATAATCCAGGCCGGAAAAAAAACCGTATGCACCAAGACCATTACCAAACCAGGTTGTCGGAATAATATATTTGGCATATTCAGGACGCTCAACGCTAAAAAAGAAAACAGGTTCATGATACTCATTGATAAAACTCGATGCTACAAGTAACACTCCTGCCTGTAAAGAAAGAAAAGGGGAGTGAGTATAATTTAGAAAAGCCTGTTCCAGTTGAAGTTCACCTTGTCCGTCCTTTACGAAGTTATGTTCCAGTTCTACTTCTGAACGGAACGACCATTTCTCAGACCAGGCATGTCCGAAATAGATAACAAAACGATGAAAGTCCAACACTTTTTTTGGCCTATCATCCCCTGTTTTTTCATAATTATAATGCAGTTCACCGTACCCGCCAATGGTCGTTTTTGGTTCAAATATATCTTCAAATTCATCCTGTGCACAGGTGATGACAGGCACGGAAATCATAAAAAGGTATACAATAATTCTACATCCTTGTTGTATATTCATCAACTTCCTCCATTAATTTGTTGATAATGAGATTCAATATCAATATGATAATAAAATTTTTTTATTCCTTCTGGCACTCATTACATATACCATATAAATATAAACGATGGCCCGTTAATTTAAATCCGTGGGCCTGTGCCAGTTTTACTTGAAGAGATTCTATTTGGGGATCGAAAACTTCAATACTTTTATGGCAGATTTTGCATATCAAATGGTCGTGATGTTCTTTATCAGAGTAGATCTCATATCGCACTTTACCATCTCCAAATTCAACCTTTGAAATCAATTTTGCCTCTTCAAAGAGTTTTAAAGTCCTGTACACGGTGGCTTTACCAATCTCAGGATATTTTGACTTAATGATATCATAAAATTCATCTGGGGTCATATGACCTTTATTATAATAGAGTTCTTCGATAAGAAGTTCACGCTGATGTGTGTGACGTAGATTTTTTTTGTCTATAAATAATCTGAAAGCTTCTTTTGTTTTTTCCATTATATTCCTTTTTTGATATTGAGAATCAATACCAAAAAACATGCCAAATAATGTCAAGGTGTAAATTATGATTTTAAGTATTTAAGAAATATATAGATATGAATCGTTCTTGAAAATTCTTGGTTATATAAAATTTCTCATAAATTGTACAAAATTTATCATCGATGATAATTGTTTCTATACTTTACCGAAAAATTCAATCACAGTCGGCTTATGACTTAAATTTTTTTCTATACGCCGGCCTGCATTTCATCGCTTCTCCGTTATAAAAATCTGATCTGATAATATTATTCCTCCATTGACCGAATTAAACTGAATTGGCTTGCCTTTTTGCTTCTGGGACTAATTGTTTGTGGAAAATTCTGATACGATTACTTGTTTGTCCTTTTTCCTGATACCGTAAATAATGTTTTTCTCTGAACGATCCCAGGCGATACCCTGGCCCAAAATTGTAATAGGAATCGTCTCAACTAATTCCAATACTGAGCCTCTTTGAGGGATGCGAAAGGCATATATTTCTGATCTGTCATGCCCGGTGCAGTATAAGAGGCTATCCGGTCCCCATGATCCTCCGGAATTACTCATCGGACGAAATCTCTCAACTACATTTTCCGGAAATACCCAGGCTTCTAAATCATTCCATTGGTCATCAAACTTAACGACAGTTGTCCATTCCGAACCCTTACCGGTAACATGTTTCCATTTTTCATAATGGGCAAAAGCGGCCCACCAATAACCATTATGATAGTCAACCCATGTACAGGATCCCCACCGGATTCCAAAACTGAAAGAATCGATATGCTCTAATGTCTCAGCATCCCAGATCTCGATCGAACTGGTCATTGGTACATCGGAATAATTTGAATGCGCGCAATAGAGTTTACCGTCAATAATCACTCCGCTATCAAGATGAATGATAGGACCATTTTCTTCCTCTTCCCATTTTGCCACAGTTTTCCCGGTATCTTTTTCATATTTGCCGATTTTTCTGCTGCCGATAACATATACGTAATTATCATCAACAGCAACTCCCTGCCGGGCTTCTATCATCTTAAACTTCATTATTTCCTTGAATTGTCGATCCCCGGCTCTGGAATCAGATGGGAGAAGTAGGACAAAAAACCAGACTAAAATTATCTTTTTAATTAAATTAGTTGTCATAATTTTCTCCAAATTTTGGGATAATCGGCGAAATTCCATAATCATTAGCAACAGCAATCATTTCATTAACTTGATCGACCAGAGGAAAGTTAACGCCTGCCTCAAACAATAGTCTTAACTTGTCTGCTGAATTTGTACCATAGTAATTGATACGTATACCATTTTTCTTTAATTCTTTAATCAGTGCAGGTAAAATAAAATCGGCGCGTTCTTTTAATTGAATAAAATCAAAATTCATAGAAATTGTTTCCGTGACGTATTCTGTCGAATTAGTACCACGTTCCATATTGCAAATTTTAATGCGCTTATCAACATTATGAATTGCTTGTGCAGTAGCCGGTTTACAGGCAACAACAGACTGATGAATACGATTGGTTTTTATGATCAATTCTGCCACCGCCAGCCCAATCTCACGATTATCCTTTATGTGAATATTAAGCCAGATATTTGTTGGCATTATTTCCAAAGTTTCTTTTAGAGTCGGCACTTTTTCATTTTTATATGTAACATTTTTCCAGCTCCCGGCATCAAGTTTCTTAATTTCGGAAAGACTAAGATCTGCAACCTTTCCTTTTCCATTTGTTGTCCGATCAACGGTTTTATCATGGATAACAATTAACTCACGATCTTTCGATAGTTGCACATCGAATTCTATCATGTGAACACCTAATCGGATGGCTTCTTTAAAAGCAGCAATCGTATTCTCGGGATGGGTGTTATTGGCGCCACGGTGTGCACAAATCCCCTGTTGGGGAAGATCATGATGCTCTGAATAAATAGTCAGACTATCAATAACATCCCCCTGATGTGAAAAGGTTTCGAAGTGTAACTTATTTTCAGTGATACAGAATTTTACAAAATGTAAACCACTATATGCTTTCGCTGCAAACCAGTCATCAGATGCTCTGGAATTTCGTCCTCCTAATCCCCCTAAAACAAATGCCATTCTCCCCTGTTCCGGTTTGCTTCCATAGTCTGAAACAGCGTGATTATCACCCACATTAAGGTTTAATGGTTTTGTACGGATATAACTGTGGGTATGGCCACTAAGTACAACATCAACGCCATAATCGTCAAATGCTTTCCACCAGGTTGAACGATAATCATTCATTTCATCCTTATGACTTCCCCTAGTAAAAAAGGGACGATGGAAATAAATGATGATCCACTCCTTATCGGTGTTTTTTAATAGCTCTAAAAGCCATTGAGACTGAATATCAAAATCTTCCTCAGTTAATAAAGAAATAAAAAGTGTATTTCCCTGTGAAAAAGAATACCACTTTTCATTGCCGGGTAATGACGTATTATGTAAGGCAATAGGTCCATATTCATGGTTACCCCAGCTATAAAATACGATTTTCCTCTCAAATAAATTTTTACTATTTTTGTAAAATGTATCCCATAAATCCCAATCATCTTCATCATCCACAACATCTCCGGTGAAAAGGTAAAAATCGCTATCTTCCTTTAAGATCAACTCGGACATTAATTTCCATCGGCTGTCGCTATCGTGGTCATCATCCCCGCCATGACAATCGCTCCCGGCAATAAACGAAAAACTTTTTGATAAAGTGTCAACCGAAGTTGTAAAAAGTTTTTTCCCATGCCATTCCTTACCGGATTTTATCGCATAATATATTTGGGAAATTGGTTTCAGAGGTGGAAAAGTGTAATCATATAAGTACTTTTTATAATCTTCCCGCCGAATCGCTGGATATTTTCCATTTTCAAAAGATTTAGAATATCCCCATTTTATACTATCTTCTGGTCCTGAACTTAGCCAGGTGATTGTCACACCGCTGAGAGTATTATGTTTTGTCCCCCAGTGAATAAAGGTTGGCTCAATTGTTTTGTTATCTGATCCGTAAACAGTTGTCTCTGATTTTATTGTACAGCTGAGATTGATTATGAGCAGAGTACTGAAAATTAAAATGATGGGATATCTCACTTTACTATTCATCCTTTAAATATGCATAGGTGATAAAAAATTATTCATGTGCTCTGACATTCCAGACAGTCGTAGCCAATATGAATGATAAAACAGAAGCGCCAATCCAAAAATAAAAGGCATAATCGAAATTATATATGGCTTTACCATCAATGATTGTTTTCCCAGAACTGATAAGATAACCGCTGATCCAATCCTGGGTAGCGGCACCTATGTAACTAAACAAACCGATAATCCCTTTGACTGCACCGGCAGCTCCCGTTGGCATGACATCTACGGCGATCAACCCCGCCAGAAATACAATCAGTCCTCCGATGGCAAATTCAAAACCACCTAAAGCGATCATATCCAGCCAATAATTTCCTGGAGGGATTAAATACAAAAGAATGAGAGATCCTGTTAATAATAAACCATAAAGCAAAGTTGGGACATTCCGTCTTGAATTAAAGAAACGATCAGAAAAAAAACCTGAAAACATAGCACCGGCTAATCCCAGCATAGTGTTTGCACCAATAAGAAATCCGGCTTCGACAATAGAATAGTTCTTCATCTCCTGAAGATAAAGCGGTCCCCAACTATGTATAGCGTATCGGGTTACATACATCAAAGCACTGCTAAGCCCCAAAACCCAAACGATAGGGCTTTTGAGGACGATGAGTTGAAGTTTTCCGGTTGACTCCTTCGTAGGTTTTCCGGCTGAGTAGTCATTTTTGTAATCAGACACATGGGGTAATCCGTAGGTTTGAGGTCTATCCGCAAGAGTCCTATACATAATAACAGCAATAATAATACAGGCGATTCCAGGTCCGATAAATCCCCAACTCCATCCCAGAGCACCAACCAGGAAAGAGGTCCCGATAAAGGTGAGACCTTCTCCGATATTATGCGCTCCTGCCCAAATACCATACCGCGTTCCTCTCTCATTATTACTAAACCACTGGCAGAGGGAAACAACACTTGGAGCAGAACCAATAGACTGAAACCAACCATTCATACCCCATAAGATAACGAATAGCATAAAATAAGTTGTTAACCCAAATAATAAGTTAACGACCGCGGAGAGTAACAAGGCAATGGACATAAACCTTTGGATATTTGCTCTGTCTGCTAAAAATCCGTTGATAAATTTTCCTATCGCGTAGACATAAAGTAATACCGCACCTATTATACCCAGCTCAGTCACATCGACGACACCGGCATCAATCATTTGTTTTTTAGCTACGGATAAACTAAGTCTACACGTATAAAAAAAACCATATCCTATGACCAGGGATATAAAAACACTCCAGCGCTTACGCTCGTATATTTTTTTAATCATCCCCTGATCAGTCAAGAGTGGTTTGTCCGGTCCTGTTTTGAAAAATGTTACAATTTTCGTCAACATATCAAATCCTTTGTCCAGAGGTCTTTGTAAGAAGTATTGGATGAAGTAAAAATTAAAATAATGGATGAAATTAAAGAAAAGGATTGAGAAATCTATATCAATTTCCCAATCCTCTCAGTGCTAAATTTCATTTAAACGGAACAATTACCACAAGGTATATTGCAAACCTAATGTTCCATAGACGCCGTATTTTTCCCATTGCTGTGTCCTGGAATAAGATTCACTGGGATCGCCCAGAACTTCATGCTCGTCAGTGCTACCCATGCCATTTAGTTGAGCGATAACCACCAGATTTTTCGCAATGTGTTGCGTTATTGCAAGATCAACAAAGAATTCGCTGTCAAAATAAACATCGAGATATTTATTATCTCCAATTCCGGTGAGAAGAGCATCACGGTAATTTAAAGCCAATACCACAGAAAGACCGATGTCCCCATTATCGTAAATGATGGATCCATTTGCTATATGTTTTGGACTGCGGGTCATGACAACTTCCCTACCATCGAGTTCACCTTTGGATTTGGTATAAGTATAATTGAGGTTAATCGCCCAAGACTTTAATGCGGCGCTGATGAAGTTGAGTCGCTGTTGTAAATTTATTTCAAAGCCTAAATATTCAGCATAACCATCACCCATGATCTTTTGCTTCACTTCATAGGTTTCGTTAATACCATCCGGTTCCTCATCACCAACATCATTAACAAAATCAAATTCTTGATAAGAAACTTGTGTGGCATGCCAGGCTTTAAATCTTTTATAAAATATACCAAAACTAATCAAACCGAGGTAAGAAGAAAAGCGATCATACATCAAATCAAAATTATACGCGGTTCTCGGTTCTAAACCAGGATTGCCTATTTCCATATAACCCAATTCATCATTACTCCCTGGCAGTTCATCAATTGATATACGTGGAATCAAGTCTGTATATCTCGGGCGAGCAAGGCCGGTTGAATATGCCAATTTGATATTATTATTAGCGTCAAAATTATATCTGAAATGAACTGAAGGTAGAAGATTATTATAACCACCGGTACCCTCGAGAGGTGCATCACCTACAATATCCGGATCATCGGGATAAGGTTGTTTATAATCGGTCTTCGTATCCTCAAATCTTAATCCGGCGAGTACAGATATTTTGGGGGTAAAATTTAATTGCACCATCCCATAAACACCAGCAATATTTTCACTGGCCTCATAACTGTCGGTCAAATCACCTCTTTCTTCCCATCCGGTTACGAGAGATTGTATGGTGGGATCATCATATCGAACATCTTCAAAACCAAATGTTCCTTCCTCCAGTGTCTCTCTGGGATCGTTGAATCCTGTTTGTTGAAATCTATGTCGGTCATAGGTAATACTTTTGTTCAGATACTTCCCACCTACTTTAAAAGTGCTTTGTTCACCACTCATAAATGAGAAAGGAAAAGCCGCATTAACCTGTCCGGATAAATCTGAATCTTCTTTGAGGTTGTCATCATATCGGATGCGGTTCATTTCGTTGGGGTCTAATCCTGTAAATTTTGTAGTTCCATCAAATTCTTTTATCTGATCATTGGTAAAACCTGTAAAAGAATTATCCCTCTCATAACGTAAATAAGTTCGATCGGGCATTTTTTCAGAGGCTTTAATATAAGCCCCTTTATAATCAAGGCGCATCCAACCTAGGTCATGTTCACCACCGAACATACCGAGGATCAAACGCTGATCTTCAAGCCGGTTGCGCGTTTCTCGTAGTTCTTCTTCATCATCGATGATATACTCAACTTCCCGGCGAATTTCATCATCTTTATAGATATTATAATTCATCGTTAGGTAAATACGATTAGCCGGATCGAATGCATAATCCGAACTCAGATTAAAACCATAGCGTTGACGTCTAACGTCATAGTCATTGGTATGCTGAGCAAATATTTCCTCATTATATGGTCCATCACCATCATTCACATAATTCAGTTCCTTTAATTTTGAATGTCGATTCGTCACATAATAGGCCCCGTCTACCAATAAACCGAGCTTATTATCTAAGAACCGATTTCCGTATAGTGCGTAGAAATCTCCAATTCCTCTTCCATAGGTCTGGAAGTCAGAGATCTGATTATTATATCCGCCTCCAGCCCCGACAACAGCAGTACCTCCGATGGGCGCTCTTCTCAATCCGAAATTAATTGTACCACCAACAGCATCTCCATCCATCTCCGGAGTCAGTGCTTTTATCACTTCAATTTCCCCCAGTAGGCGGTTGTTTACCAGGTCAAGACCGACACTGCGAATACCGTCATCGGGATCTGGCGAGGGAATTCGAATCCCATTTAAGGTCAAAGAATTATATTCCTGGTCCATACCACGAATTTGTACAAAGTCGCCTTCACCCTGATCACGGGATACTGAAACGGAAGGCAGGCGACGCACTGTTTCGGCTGCGTTCCGGTCAGGAAATTTTGAGAAAAATTCATCTGAGACGACCTGCACGATATTTTGTGCGGTTTTCTGTCTTTGTAATGACTTTGCCTGACCACGGGCTATATCACCATATACGACAATTTCATCACCGGTAAGGATGTTTTCCTGAAGTTCAAATGATACTTTTGCTGTTTGGCCGGCCGTGACCTCTACATCTTTGCTCATAACCTGGTATCCGAGAAAAGAAACACTAACTTTATAGGAACCTGTCTCCAGATCAAATATATTAAAAAGCCCGTTCTGGCCGGTTGCTGCTCCCTTATTGGTGCCTTCAATAAAAACATTTGCACCAGGTAGTGGATTGCCGTTGGATGCTTCGAGTACAAGACCGGTAATCTTTCCTTTTTCCTGTGCGAAAACAATGCTCGAACTACTGATAATCATCAGAACAATAAGAATACCGATTCCTATACAGTGAAGGCTTCTGTTTAGTCTGTCATTTTTACAAACCATTTCGATCCTCCTGATAAGATAAATGTAATTAATTCACAAAAAATACTTGTCCCTGCACCTCCGTTTTTAATTTATATCAACTATTTAGAGAAGACTTTTATTTAATTGATCCACACGATCTTTAACAGATTCGGCAAACGTACTAAAATCTCCTTACATAGTAGTAACATTTCTCACATGCTGTTTTTGCAGATATTACTTTAATCAATTTTTTGAGGGAAATTAGTGGATTTTGTGAAATTATAAGCTATAAACTAACATATCAATCAATGATATACAATACAAATATAAATTTATAGATATAGAATGTTTAGGTGTAATGTGGTAATCTGAGATGACATAAAGGATCAATATCGTGGCATCTTTAAGGTTTGTTTTTTAAAGAGGAGGATTAATCAGATCACTTCTGCTAAAAAAGATTAAACTTCATTGAAAATATTCCGTATGCAATTAGTATCAGAAAAAAAATAAAAATGTAACGATGCGATAAATCGCGGTACTACTTCCAACTGAAAAAAATTAGCTTCAGCAACATGTGGTTAGAAGAATTATTTAATATTACCAGAATCGTCTCTGCCTTTATCTTGCTGCTTTTTTCTATTTTTTTGCTTAACAAAAAGAAAGGTAACCGGGAGAGCTTCCGCTTTCTAGCAGGATTTTTACTGGCAAGAGTTTTTATCCTGCTTGGGATGCTTTTCTGGAGCTATGACCTAATATCACATTTTCCCCATGTGGCCTACATCGAGACGCCCTTCCTTTTTTTATATGCTCCGATGCTTTATTTATATACAAAATCTGTTACGACACCTGATTACAAACTGAAAAAGGTGGAAATAATTCATTTCATTCCGGCTATCTTGATTACTCTGTTCCTGGTATTTCGATTTTATGTTCTGGGGGCAGAGGACAAGTTGGACATCTTAAACAGTAATACACTGTTATATCCTTTACCGAAAAATTCAATCACAGTCGGCTTATGGCTTCAGTTTTTTTTCTACGCGCCTGCCTGTACTTTATTACTTCTTCGTTACAAAAATCTGATCAAACAATACTATTCTTCCTTAGATCGCCTCAAACTAAATTGGCTTGCCTTTTTGCTTCTGGGATTTTTTATCTGGAAAGGGATCTTTGTCACCGGATATCTGTTTTACTTGATTCCACGAGGCACCTTTGCCACTCTTTTTGAAATTTTTATTGAATTTGGATTCCTGTTTTATGCCAGCATGATAGTCTATAAGGCACTTCAGCTACCGGAAGTATTTAACGGTTTAGAGAATGGCCGAAAATATAAAACATCCCCCCTCAATGAAGAGGACAAACAACGTTATTTAAAAAAAATGGAAGTATGCATGATGGAGCAAAAGCTCTATCGCGAACCACTTCTCACTCTGAAAGATGTGGCGGAAAAAGCAGCTGTTCCTGCTCATTATGTCTCGCAAATATTGAATGAAAAACTGAATGAAAAATTCTATGATTATATCAACAGATATCGGATTGAAGAATGCAAAAAGATCTTATCTACTCATTCTCAAAACGAAAAAACGATTTTAGAGATTCTGTATCACGTCGGTTTCAATTCAAAATCCGTCTTTAACAATGCTTTTAAAAAATATGTTGGCATGACCCCCAGCGAGTTTAAACGGATGCAACAACATTAAGTCATCCCTGCTTTCATTTTCCCCAATATAGGTACTTCTCAATCGAAAAAGACGACTTATCTGTCGCCAATTTTTATAATATGGCCAGCGTTTGCTTCATAGATTTTATGATCTCAATAATTCATTGAGAAAAAAGAAAAAGGTAAAAGTAAAAAGTGAAAAGGAAATTGGAAAGTATAAACACAAAATTGGAGGTAGGTAAGATGCATAAACTCGTTTTTCAAAAAATAAAAATAAAAACAGTTAAGTATGTAATCATATTGGTCATATTTGGCATATTATCAGGTTTATCATATAGTGAGGAAGCAGTCGTAAAAATACATTATCTGGGGCATTCTGCCTTTGTGCTCCAGTTTGATAACGGGACCAACATTGTTACCGATTACGGACATTATAATGCCTGGGTTGACTGGGGATGGGATAGCCCGATCCATAATATGGGTGAACTTATTCCCGATGTGATGACATATTCGCATATCAACCATGAAGATCATTTTGATCCGGATCGAATTCCGGATGGAGTGAGCCATATATTAACGGAGTACGATACGCTGGAAATTGATGGAATTCATATAAAACCAATCAGAACCTGTGAAGAGAGTATTTATGCGGAAAGTAATTCCAGTTATATTTTCTCTTACAAAGATATTAAAATTTGCCATTTGGGTGATGCCCAGGCTCAAATCATCAACATAGAAAATCAGGAAGTCTGTGATCACATGGTTGAAATTTTTCCTGATACGTTCGATCTACTATTATTGACAATCGATGGCACACAACAGTTTCTGGAACAAACAGAAATTTTTGTTGATGTCTTGAAACCGAAAACAGTGATACCGATGCACTACTGGACCGAAGAATATAAAAGAAATGTAGTGCGAAATTTTGAGATCCAGGGCATGATTGGTAAAAGCTATCAGGTGATAGATATTACTGGTCCCCAGTATACACTTTCATCTCAGGAGGAACTAACACCGATAAAGGTGATCAGTTTAGAAAGAGCACCGTTTTCATTGGAAACATCGGTGCGGGATGAGATCATCAATGTCAAAGAATATATTTTAATGCAAAATTATCCCAATCCGTTTAATCCGACAACACAAATCACTTACGAATTACCAATTACGAATTATGTCGATTTGAGTATCTACAATTCCCTGGGACAAAAGTTAGCAACCCTTGTTTCAAAAAATCAGGCATCGGGAACTTATCAGGTTGAATGGGATGCTAGTCGATTTTCAAGCGGTGTTTATTATTATATATTGACAGCTGGTGATTTTCGGGATGTAAAGCGGATGATGCTCTTAAAATGATCCGTGATGCGCGATACGGGATGCAAATTTGATGGTTATTAGTTTTTTCGTTGCGTCGTAGCGCGAGATGTAATATCAGGGGTGAGGTAAAACCTCAGCCCCCATAAAATCGATAGGTTGTTTTATTGGATCGTACTTTTATATAAACCACCCTTATTCGAATCAATCGTTATTTGAAAGGGCGCTTTACCACTGACAATCCAGCGCAAATGCAACTCACTCATTCCATCAATTGTGTCAATTTTTAGATTTTCAGGATGATATTTTTGTTCGTCGGCAATATTCAGAAATGGATCTCTGACGATAAAGCCACCAATGACCTTCATATTATCTCCACGAATAGAGGCGATATCAGGTCGTGTAATTTTATTTGCGACCTCATGTGCGGAGCGGGATGGCAATACACGCTCATTGAAGATCACAATATCCACCTGTTTTAAACCATCGGGAAGATTTGCTACCTTTTTTGAGGCAATTGATAAAACAGGCAAATGATAGGCATGGAAGAGTGTAAAAGCCATATTGCGGTGACACATATCCTCAATCATAAAAGAGGGAGCTGTCCGTGTCCAGGCTTTTTTAATACCGCCAATCTCGATCTCGCCAAATTGAGGATGCTTTATTTTCTTCCAGGGAACAATACCTTCACCAAAAAGAAGCAACTTATCAAATCGATAAACATCAGCCCGGCGCCCAAACCAGCTTTGATCTTCCTTCTCAGTTTTTCTAAAATAGTCAAAAGAACTCCACAATTCATTTGTAAATGTATAAATCCCACGCCCACCATAAAACCAGTCCAATTCACCACCAACAGCGGCATACAAATCCTTGTAAAGTACAAGATATCGATAGCCGGGTAGCATTTCTTCACCAAGCTTTCCCAGAAAATCGTATTTTTGAACATCCTCACGATTATAGGTAGCCTGATCCCCTTCACTTCCCGGACCTCTGAGGATCATTCCTCCTGAGTTGTGATAAGACTGTGCTGCTCCAATATTAGGATTGTTGAGAACAAAATCTGCTACCGCCCTGGTTTCCGGTAAACAAAACGGATATTGATCAGATCCGTATTGAATGTAATCAGGTTGCCAGTTCCACCCCCAGTTACGATTTGGATCGTAAAATCCGGGACGGTCTTCATTGATCCGCCCATCACCATCATTATCAAAACCCTCCCATCCAACAAACTCATAATCACCGGTTTCATCCGGTTCTACCTGAATCATTAATCGGGGATCTTTCGGATCATCTTTCCAGCGGCCCCGGGGATTTGCCCTGCGCATCATGACGATGTTTCCGTCACCATCGAGATCATCAAAACCATCTTCATCAAACAATCCATCGCCGTCGTCGTCGCGGGGCAACATACCTGATCTTGGGGAGTGTGGCGTGTTTGGTTGATGGATATAATAATCCCGGGCATCAGGGTTTATAGTGGGAACAATATAGAAGGTTTTATTGTCGAGAAGTCCCGTAATCCAGTTAACTTTGCCGTAATTTTCTGCGAGAAACCAGGCAGTATACAGACAGACTTCAGCGCCCTGCAATTCATTCGAATGAATATTTCCATCGATGTACATGGCGGGTTTACGATTGGCATCACCCTTTTTGAAATTCGTTACGGTCAGCAGGTGAATTGCCCGCTTCTCTACGGATTTACCGATCGAACTGTGTTGGATCAGATCCGGATGGGCATCTGTCAGCCGCTGGCAAATGTCTCCAATTTCTTTCCAGTCATAATAGCGATTCCAGGCAATTTCTACTTTTGGATTATTTGGTGCACCAATTGCTTTAAATGAACTTTTTGTCATTTCACGATTCGTTGACTGTGCCATACTATCCATTGTAACAATCAATATAAGTGACAGTAATATCGAAATTCTCATGTTGATACTTACCCCTAATTCTATCAATAGTTATAATTCCCTTTCAGGGAATACGTTTTTATTGTTGCCCTTTTTCCGTGGCATAGCCCCGGGCTTGAACATATTTCTCTTTCAGAGAAACATATTGTTTTGTCAAATAATTTTCATACCTCCAAAATCCAAATCATTATACCTTATATATCCTATATACTCTATATACCCTATTTACCCTATATACCTTGTGCCCTTATACCCCTATATCTGTATATAAGGCCTACCTTAACTCCACCTCCTGAACAACCGTCCCGGCCATCGGGCTACCAACGGTGATCTTCACAGTCTCACCTTTTTTTCCCATGACCATCCAGCTGATTTCTTCACTTCCACCACTGCCTGCAAGTTGGTCGATAAATTGTAGAACCCGTCCACTGACAACTTTCTGATTTTCAGAAAGATCAAGGGCCAATTTGATTTTTGGACACCATTTATTTGGTACACCCATCTGCGGATTTGTCGGCAGATAGCCTTCATTCACCGCATTCAGCGTAATCCGATAGACATTATTATGAACATCTTCGACTTTCAGGTTTTTGATATCGATTTTAGGTAATGATGAACTCAGCTTGAACAAAAATGGATAGTATTTATTTGATAGCGCTTTCAGACTATCAGCCGGGGGATTATATTCTGCGAACGGTTTGAAACCGCCAAGTTCAACTTTTTTATCAGGAAAATCGGGATGTTTGATTTCTTTCCATGCAACGAAAGCGTCTTGTTGATTTGTAGCCTGAATCCAATTCCATAATCTTTGGCTTTTTGTCTTTTTATTCTCGCCTTGTGGTTTTTTGGGTGAATTTTTTGATACTTTATTCTCCTCTGTCTTTACCGAATCCGTGTCAGATTCAGAAGAATCGGGTTGCCCGCTCGATAGGGGAGGCCACCAGGCCGGTGTACTGAAAGACCAGCGGCCAAAATGATAATATACCCACTCATTAAACGCTCCCTGTCCGCTTTCAGAGGTTGATAGATCAGAAAGTTTTGTCATTTTTTTGAATAAATCTGAGATATGGGCGAAGTAAGGAGCATCTTTCTGATCGATCTGTTCTACCGGTTCTCTGCTTCCCTGTCCGGATTTTTTTGGAGGACCTTTAGGGGCTTCCCAGGCTTTGTTCAGATTATCATTCGGTGAAAAACTAAACACGGCGGCAATATTTGGATGGCCATAGACGAAATCTGCCACTGCCCTGGTTTCGACTTCAGACACCTGATGAAATCCGGCACCGGGCGTGAAAAATTTATATTTAAAAGTAAAATTTTGGTTGAAATTAACTCCTCCCGGCTCATCCTCATTTAGTTGCCCATCACCGTCGTTATCAAATCCCTCTTGTATGAGGCGATAAATCCCGGTCTCACCTTTACCGGTATCGGCTTTTTTTAATAAACCAGGATAGTCCTTATCATCAAGCCAGTCTCCGCCCGGCTCTGTAATTCGTAGCCAGTTTATATAGCCATCTTTGTTCAAATCATCATATCCATCCTCATCCATTTTACCATCCGTATCCAGGTCCATCGCCCGCATATTGAAAGAGCGGGCGTATTGAGGTTTTGAAAAGAAAGCTTCTGAAGCATCCGGATTCACCCTGGGGAAAATATATAAAGTTACATTGTCGATTAACGATTTAACACTATCCACCTTATTATAATCCTCAGCAATCGATTGAACAAACTGTAATAATACTTCAGTCCCGGCCAGATCAGTTCCATTCACGCCGCCGACCATAAGAATGGCCGGCTTTGTATCGGTTTTCCCTTTGCCAACCGTCAGGGATAAAATTTCCTTTTCTCCCAGCGTTTCACCATGACTATTTAAAGTTATCACCTGTGAATGTTGATCAGCCAGTTCTTTTAACTTCGATTTCAGTTCAGCATAGGAATGATATCCTGTTATTTGTGACCATGAGATACTCATCGAAAAGAGGATTATGATCGATATCAAGACATACCTCAAGACAGATTTCTTGCGAATTTTCATTATATATCCTACAGAATTATGGGTGTTCAAAAAGAGTCATTTAGGAAAAGTAAATATATTCTTTAAAAAGGAAAGATTCCAAAATAAAATTGAATGAACAAAATTTGCAGGGGTGCCGCAACAGCACCCCTGCAAATTTTACATTATCGAAGCAATATCATCCTTTTTACATCCTGAAACTCACCTGATTTTATATGATAGTAGTAGATACCACTGGCGTATCCTGAGGCATCCCATTCAATATGATAATAACCCGCACTTTGTCTCTCAGAAACCAAAGTAATAACTTTTTGTCCAAGTATATTAAAGACGCTCAATTCCACATCACTGTTTACTGGTAGTTGATAATCAATCCTTGTCATCGGGTTAAATGGATTTGGATAGTTTTGAGATAATCCAAATACCTCCGGAATAGCTGATAACAGATCCTCCTCAATTGCGGTCGGTTCAATGGATAATTGTACAGGAATTGCAACTCTTGGATTAGCAGGATCATTTGACAGGATAATAAGATTTGCCAGGTATTCGGATCCTGCAAGTTCAGTTGCATCAAATGTAACGGTTACATCCAATTCATTTTCCGCAGAAATCAGGCCAGATGAAGGAAAAAATGTCATCCATGGATTAAATGGTACATTTGACACAATTCGTTCAACCGATCCAACTAATGTACCGTCATTACGGAGTGGTGATGAATCACTGCAAATATTTCCAGTTTCTTCATTCAGAGCCCAGTATCCTTTTAATCCGATGTCACTGAGAACCGGAGGATTTTGCACAAGAGATTGAACCTCGGCCTGGCTGAGCGCTCTCTCCCAAATTGCCACTTCATCTATACTGCCCCTATAATGAGGGAACTCACGGCTTTCGCGTCCATCGAATCCGATTCTTAACCCATACCCGAGTGTGGGATATTCTGCAATCTCTAAATATTCTTCTCCATCAGGATTGCCGTCAATAAATAATTTGACCAAAAATTCACCGGGACCCTGAGCCGTCAGGGCAATATGATGCCAGGTGTTATCATTGACAATCCTTGTTCCGGATATGCCTCCAATAAAGCCTATATCGAACACAACGTTTCCACCTTCTCCGGAATCTCCCCCTGTAATAAACAGTGTCTTGGGACCGGGTTCATCCAGACCACTGGATTTAGCCACAATAACCCCGGATTGGTTGGTTTTTATCCAGGCAGAAATGGTAAAATCTGACTCGAGGTCAAAAGAGTCTGGATTGGAAATATTTACATAACTGCCGGAATCAGTAATTGACAAAGCCAAATTCTGACTGTCAAGTATTGTGACGAAATGAGTTGAGAGATTAAATTCAAGATCAGCCAGACCATCATTCTTTATCGTCAGTTTTTGAGAGTCGATTTCGGTATCTGATAGTAATTGATCGATAGAGGAAGGAAAAACAGAGATCGTCGCATGCCAGGCTTCTGACAGAATATTCTCGAACGCGCCTAAATCGGGATTGGAACCAGGAGGATCGGGGCGGAGATTACCTTCTATATCGTATTCAGGTGCACCAGATGGGGTTCCGGCCCCGATACAGGGACTCAGGTTTGACAAATGAAAATCGCCGTTTTCAACATCAACAAATAAAGGATCAGCATAAAAATTACTCTCTCCGGTCCACTCCATTTCTGTATTACAGTAATTAAATATTGGATCAGAATAATCATCCCAGATGGAGAACTCCGGTTCCGTCATAGCATCATTTCCGGCAAGAATAGAATTGAGAAATACAGGTGAAGAAGTTCCACAGGCAAAACCACCTCCGCCATCATTGGCAAAATTTGCAGTAATGGTAACGTTTATAAATTGAGCGTCAGATCCATCTCTGCAAACAATGCCTCCACCATCTCCTTGCGAGAGGTTGTTAGAAATCAGACAGTTTTCAATTTCTGGACTGGAATTGTAGAGATTTATTCCTCCTCCTACACCTGACGGAACACTATTATGGCTGATGGTAAGGGATTCAATATATCCACCTGAATTCATCATAGCGATGCCACCACCATCGTCATTTGTTACCGTATTATTGAGGATTTGCAGGTGTGATAAATACGGAGAAGAACCTTCTGAGATGAATACACCACCTCCATTGTATACAGCCTGATTATCCAGAATGACGAGAGCTTCCAAAGTAGGAGCGGATCCGGTAATTTTTATTCCACCACCGTCGTCAGCCAACCCATTTTTTAATGTAAAACCTTTTATAATTGCCGTAGAATCTTCTCCATTTTCAATTATTATAACACTGCCATTACTATTGCCATCAATTACAGTCTGATCCAAATAAGTCTCATCACCCAGAAGAATATATCGACTTCCTAAAAGAACATTTTTCCCGTTCATATTTATATTCTCAATATATGTACCCGTATGCACCAATACCGTATCGCCATGTACAGCGGAATCTATCCCCGTCTGAATTGTAGGGTATTTATCAGAGGGCACATATAATATATTTAAGCTGTCGGGCGACCACCTGGGATCACCAACTACCAGGCCATCATCACCAATGGCGATATGGGCAAAACGGTTACTCACAGAAAATTCAAAATTGGAGGGATCAGCAAACTCAGGCTCTTCGCTAAAATTATGCTCAATGACAGATTGTGACCAGATATTATATCCTCCGGTGTTGAGTATATTACAATATTGGACAGTTGCCTGAGAGGAACTGATAACTCTGCCTGTCTGATTAACAAGACAGTTTTTCATAAGTATATCGGCAGTATCATCAACACGTATAACGGCCTGATAGAATTGTTCAAGCCCTATATTATAAAATGTGCAATGGTTGATTTGAACTTCAGCAATATCATCAACTGAGGCGTACAGATCAGCATGCAAAAAGTACCGTCTAATTTCTGCTGCAGTGCAATTCTCTACTTTAAACAATCCAAATTGACCGGGTGGTATTGAATAATCTCTAAAACGGAATGCGTCATATCTGATATTTGTAAATGTACATTGGTAAAAGTCAATTTCTGAAGCATAGCTGCCGGAGTCAGCGCGTAAGACATATTCGAATTGATCAAACTCCATATTTTCACAGGTCACCTTGTATGCATAACTTATTGTGTCATCGGTCCTGATAGCATATCTTGTGGAATCCCTTTCATCTATAACATCGTCCGTAAATAATCCCGACATTCTAATTCCAGAAAGCCAAATATCCGATTTAATCTTTAAATTTCTATTTTCGGCACATTCCCAGACAGGTTTTTCAACCAGACCCTCGGCTGCCCGAACCGTTAAGGGAAAGAAATTAACCACTGTTTCAGCTTCCTGGTATAAACCGCCACTTGTTATCAGTTCAATCGTATCTCCCTCCACTGCCTGAAAAAATGCTGCCTCAATCTGGTTGGTACCGGCTGCAACCTGAATGACATTTTGAGCATGCGGGATGCTGAATGCTAATGCCAGCATGAATGGCAAAAGGGTAATCCAGCATGATGTGGGGCAGGTAGTTTTTTTCATATCACACCTCCTTTTTGAATGAAATTGAGTGTGGAAAACGAATTTCATCTTAATTTTATGGAGGTGTAAATGTTAAGATGTCAAAAAAATGTCATAATTAGGTAAAAAGGAAATATGTATATGATGTTAAAATTGAAGAGAATTTAATATTCGGAGAAGAAATCTAAAATGTGAGAGACTTTATTAACCACAGAGACACAAAGAAGTCACAAATAACACAAAGATAAAAACTATTATTTCTTGATGTGAGATATGTATAATTTGTTGCTTTTAGATAAAGATTTCTCCAAACCTAAATTACAAAACAGTTATATTTTCGCTGCGCCGCCGCGAGAAATGGAAATCTATCTTTGTGATCATTGTGTATTCTCCGTGTCTCTGTGGTTAGTTTTCTATAAAGGCCAGAGCCAGCCGAAAGTTCCTGCCGTAAACAAGGCATAAATAAAACCATCGATTGTATTTTTAAAGGTGGTACTCCATTTGCGTTTATACCAGATGGTATTCTGCCATAATCCAACCGTATAGCCAATAAAAGCGGTTGTTCCAACAAAGCGGAAGACACTGAGATAGTCGGCACCCGGCCCGAGGGTACGCCCACCAATATAAGCAGCAAATATGCCAACGACTATGGAATAGAGAAACCATAAAAGCAGACTCATTCCCATTTTGGGGGGACCACTCTCCATGACGGTCAACATCGCCACCGGTCCCTTTTTGGTTTTATCTAAATACTCTGCCGAAGACATTTCTTTCATGGTATCTGCACGTGGCATAGAATATTCACCGGGAGCGAGATCATATTTGCGCAGATCATCCATTATTTCTTCTTCTTTAGGCAATTTGCTAAAATCATTCTGGTGATATTTCAACACCATATGAATGATGGAACTGATAATAAAGACAAATACTGCTGACAATAAAATGGGCAGCCATAAGGCCAGGATAGGTACCATGATTACCTCCGGTTATTTGGTGAATATTTTTTAGAAATGAAGTAAACTTTCTAGATACAGAATATAAAAGTGCGATTTATCGCGTCTCACTTGAACTCGTGATATATGGTGTAACGCAAATGGTGGGATTATTTCATCCTTAGATTATAATTATTTCGAAAAATTCCCCTCTTTATAATGTTTTATATATCGGAGGAACGGTTTACAGACATTTGGGCACTCCGGTAATACTTTAGAATTAATTGTGCTTAATTTAGATAGCCGACTGCTATTGTCGTTAAAGATGTCACTTTTTCAGCGATATTTATTATTACCTCAAATAATTGAATATTCAACGGCGAACCGTGTAGGGGCGTAGCATGCTACGTCCCTACACGGTTCGCCGATAATTCGTTCAGTAATACCGGGAGTATTAAGTTGTCGTAGCCTAAATGTTGTCTGAAATTGAGTATTCGCTTATAGAATATTGAGACGGCCCAACGGGCCGTCTCTAAGAAGGTAATTCTATATTAAAAAAAGAGAAATGTGTTCTAAAATCCAAATGTGGCACTGAGCATGACTGCTGACAAGGACACAGGATCTTTTATCTGAAAATTTTCATACTCGAGCCTCACGCCTATAGGGCCGAGAGATACACCTGCACCCAGACCCCAGGAAAAGGCAGTGCCACTATCGTCACCAACTATATCCCCAACGAGTTTGCTTTCACTGCTCCAGAATAAAACGCCAGCCTTGGCAAACAGGTCCAGAATCATAAGTACTTCAAAATGGGCCATACCATATACATCCCAGCCGGTGGTCTGTGATTCAAATGATAATCCCGAAATATCTGTATCAACCGTACCGAAATTCCGATATCCCCCTTCAATCCCGAATATCGATGGGGTGTTAAATCCACCGAAAAATTTGTATCCGGTAGAATTTTCGGAAATATCCTGCACCTGTTGCCCAATTGCAGCTTCAGAACCATAAAAACTATTGCCGATGCCGGCTCCAATATAGAAACCCTGGGCAGAAAGCGAGCCAATACTACCTAAAAGAATCACAATGAAAATAACCAGTACGTTTCTCATTATTCCTCCTCATTTAATGTTGAAATTGTAATTTTATCAGTTCGGTTTGGGTTATACATGTTGATCGACACAAATTTGTAACACTCAATATATATTGATCTAAATATTTGTCAGTTAAAATCTTTTCTTCGCACGGTGTAATGTAGAAATAATTATTTAAAGACGCTATAGGAATATAATTTTTATTAGGTGCGTTTGAACAAATATACATCTTGTAGAACATTTTTACACTTTTTTATATTAATATTAGTAAGGATATCAATCCTTTTCAATTATGTTTTTGGAGAATTTTAGATAGAGTAAAAGTCAATTTTTCAAATCAACTTACCAAGGGAGGCCCTATGATTCGTCATTTCTACAATAGTAAGCTGTTCATTCTTTTTGGCGTTTTTTTTATTTTTTCAAACTTTTTGTTTGCACAGGTTGATGGTGAATTTGATCTTTTTGTTCTCCGTCTTAAAACCGGTGAAGTTACAAAGGTAACCTCATTTGCCAGTAAAGATGAATATAATCCGTCTTTCTCTCCCAATAGCAAAAAGATTGTCCATGATGTTGTGAGCGAAGGTAGCCATGATCTCTATATCACCGATTTAAAAACCGGGCTCAGCTCACCTCTTACCGGGGGAGAAGGAGGAAATGATGCTGCCTGGTCACCATTAGGAGGATTTATCGCCTTCGATCGATTCCCTGTGGGTAATTTAAGTGTTTATATAGTGCCGAGCAGAGGGGGAACGCCCAGTCTGGTCGTGGAAGATGCCATTGATCCGGATTGGGCACCGCTCGGTGGCCGACTGGTTTTTCATCGTCCCAGTGATCAGGGAATTTACATCGTAAACAGATTTGGAGGTGGTTTAGAATATATCACCCAGGGATTTAATCCGGTGTGGTCTCCAAACGGAAAATGGATCGCTTTTTCCGATGGCAACAATATCTTTAAAATCCGGATTGACTTGTTTGGAAGGCCAGTAGGATCTCCGGTTGCCCTCACCTCAGATGGACCAGGTATTTTTAACAGTCAACCCACCTGGTCGAATAACAGTAAGACAATTATCTTCCATTCAAACCGGATTAGCGGCGATTTTAATTTGTGGTCAGTGGATACCAGTGGCGGAACACCTGGTGCGGTTTTTGGGTTTCCCGGAACCAATGATTATGATCCGGCTTATTCCAATAACGGAAAATATATAGCCTTTGCCGGATATGAAAGTGCTGTCATTGCCAGTCCGGAGACAGATTCCAATGATTCCCAGCTAAAAATAACAGAGACAGAACTAATTCCAGACGAGGTTGCTCTGTTGAAAAACTATCCGAATCCATTCAATCCTGAGACAGAAATCCGCTTTCAAATACCGGAAGATGCCAGGGTCGTTATTAAAGTGTATAATTCACTCGGACAGGAAGTTTTGACATTAAGTGATGCCAATTATTCAGCAGGCGTACATTCTGTAAGGTGGAATGGAACAGATAATTTTGGAAATGCCGTTCCCAGTGGTGTCTATTTTTATCAGATGAATTCAGGCAGTTTTAATCAAGTTCGAAAAATGATATTGGTGAAATGATATAAATCGATTCAACGTGGAAATAGGAACTGGGAATCAGGAATTCTGATTTCCCAATTCCTATTTCCAAATTCCTAATCACTCTTTCGGTTTATTCTTCCATATGTATTCGTCCACGATTTTAAACAATTCCTCAATGTTCCTACCCCAGGGAGACCAGCAATGTCCTTTATTCGGTCTGCCCCAGACAAATGATCCGGCATAATATGGTTCCGATGTGTTTTCCAGAAATTCTTCCAGTTTGTACAGTGCCTGATTTAAATAAAAATTATCCATATCACCACAGATAAAATGAAGTTTGCCGACCAGTTTAGGCCCTAACCATTCCCAGTTTTTCTCCAGGTAATAACGCAGATCAAAATTCTCTTTATAGTATTGAGCGACTGTCGTATCTATTTCTCCGGTTAATTTATCAAATAAAGGTTTTGGATAACCGTCTTCTCCAACGGGTCCATAAACAGCGAAAAAGGCATCTAATTGGTCACCGGATCTTCCCTTACTGCCTCTAACAAGTTCCATCTGACTGAACTGACGGACGGTCATCATAACCTGGCCTTCATCGGATCTGGCAAGTGGTCTTTCAATCCCCAGTGGTGAAAAAGGAGGAAGAAAGGCATTTTCATCTTTGTAAATATTAATCATCTGAAATGCACTAAAATCGACGGGATCGGGCGCCATTGTCCATGTCCCTCCAAAAAAATCGGGATGAAATACTTGCAGTGCAAGTGAAATCCAACCGCCCGTTGAACAGCCAGAAAGAATTCTTGCCCAGGGTTCGCGGATGATACGAAACTTCTCCTCGATGTGAGGTATCAATTCCTCCATAATCGCATCACCATAAGGGCCATTATTTTCTGAATTCACCGCATAAGAATCATCATAGTAGGGTGTCGGATGGAAAAAATGTACAATGATCATCTTCGGAAGATTGTCAGATGTCCACTTTTTATAAAACTCTCCACTTCCCCGAAAAATGCCGGACATACCCTCACTAAAATGTCCTTGTTTATAAAGTACTGGATATTTTTTTGTATTTTCATCATATCCAGGAGGCAAGAGAACAACGGCCCCCAGATTAATTTGCGTGCCCCAAAATTCACTTAAAAGGGTACTTTGTATTTTGATATTTTTGATAAATTTGTTATCTGCACGCTCTTTAACCGGAGGAATTTTTTTATCAAGCTGAATCTTTAAGTTCAATCCTTCTTCAGGAGCGATCTCTACGGAATCAATCTGGCTATAAAGATTGCCCGGTGATCTGTTGAACTTCTGACCCTCCCAGCGATCCATCGGTGCCCATATCTCATGTCCATCCGACCGCTTAAACCTCCTATAGATATGTATCAATCCCTGAAAGTAATATTTGCCTGCTGGTAAGTCGCTCAGAGATTTTTGCGGGAAACCCAGGTCAGATTCCGAAATGACGATCTCTTCACCTGGTTTAAACTCCTCAAAATCTCTACCATAAAACGGGATCGGACGAAACCAGTTCCCAGCCATAAGCCGTGGCTCCCTGTTTTTAGATTTTGAAAACATGACATAGGCACGTCCGGTCAATGGTCCAGTATGGAGTGAATCATGATAAGTTATTATTACTTTATGGTTCGCAGTATTTTCGGCAAATACGCTGAAGACAATTATTAGAGCAAGTAGCCATATCGTGACATTCATTCGCATAAACTCTCCTGTCTAAAGAATATAGCGTCCGGGATTATTTTGTCAAAATCATTTTCTTGACCTCCTGATACTTACCTGCTCTCAGCTGATAATAATAAATACCAGTTGCAAATCCGGATGCATCCCATTCCACCTGGTGTAATCCCGCTTCCTGTCTTTCTGAAACCAAGGTTACAATTTTTTGACCCAGTAGATTATAGACACTCAATTCCAAATCATTAGTCACCGGCAACTGATAATTGATAATGGTTTTCGGATTAAAAGGATTGGGATAGTTTTGGTGCAGACTATATTGATGAATGGTCATTGGTGCATATTCGATTTTACTTACACCCTTATCAATAAGTCGTCGCAAATCATCCGCTTCAGCATAATTGGGTGCTTCAAAATTAAAATCCGCCAGTTCAATGCTATTTTTAGAAAGCCAGGAAAAATCAGCCCCTAATGTCGTATCTGTAAAAACGATCACATCATCGATAATTGTATGATTATATTCTGCCCAGTTAGTTTGCAGACGTAAACAATCAAACGTGCCGGCAGGCACGGTTACAGTTCCCCATCCATCAATTTTTGCTAAAACGGTTTCTACCTGGACTGTTGTATAGGCAGGAAATACTTCTAGTGTATCATATCGTGTAATCATCCACTCCGTACCATAGGTGATTGGCAGGGGAGCAAAATCTTCAGTCGTCTCAATTGAGACAACCCCTAAATACTCTACACCTGAGCCCAAAAAATCCATCATGTTTTCAGTCACCTCAAGATAGGAATAGGCAGATATTTCTAAAGTATCAATCATATAGCTCATTCTCGCCGCTAAATTTGCGGTTGGGAAATGATCAAAATAAGGCGTTCCCTCCGGATGAATATATTCTTGTGTAAATTGTTCAGAAGGAAATGAGATATCAGAAAAATACCAGGTTTGATTTTCACCTGCCGGTCCCACATCAACTGCAAATGGAAAGTCACTAACGTCTTCCTCAATTGTTTCATAGGTTCCGATTAAACTTAAAACATCTTCATCTGTTAGCGTTATTTGAGCATGAATTGCCAGTGAATAGCTCAAAATAAACATGAGTATCAACAAAGATTTCATTTTTGATTCCTCCCAGAAGTACATATGAAATATACTATTTTTGTCAATTTAGTCAATAAAATAGTCATATTTTTAGTTGTGAATCTCGATTTTCATTCATATCTTGAATTATCATTGTCCCAGCCGTTTACTTCCCAACATTATTAAATAAAAGACAACTGTTAAAATCTTATTATAATGATCCTTGTCCAGGAAAGTTAGAATGGCACCAGAAAATACACTAAAAATTAGTCTGTACTATTTCTTAATTCTATTCGTCAACCTGATAACCTCATTATCTGCGCAAATTACAATTCATAAAAAGTTGAATGTGGAATCGGGTTTGATCTATTCACAGGTACTATGTGCATATCAGGATCAAAAAGGATATATGTGGTTCGGCACCAGCAGTGGCCTCTCCTGCTGGGATGGTCAAAAGTTCAAAAACTATCATTCAACAGACAGGATTCGGTTCGATAATGTAAAACTCATTACTGAGATAGCAAACAATCAATTGATATTCGTGACACGCCATAATGTTTTGTTATTTGAAAATGAGGTTTTCAGAATTTCGGAAAATCTTCCGGATGATTTAAAAGACTGGATTGAACAGGCTGTTAAATTAAGTGATGGCAATATATATCTGGCCGGTCAGCACTCAGGCGTATGGAGTTTTGACGGGGCCGTGTATAGGTCCGTTTTACAGAATGAAAAATTGAATGATTATCTTGTAACTTCAATGCTTATCACGTCGGATAATACTTTTTTAATTGGCACAAGAGAGAATGGCTTAATAAGTCTGGATGAAAACAATATTATCAGAGATGATATTATACCTGATATAAAATTGAAAAATATATCCTGGCTTCATCAGCATAAAAAAGGTGAAATTATCATCGGAACAAAGGGTAGCGGTCTTTTCATATTGAATGGTAATCAGGTGATTTCCATAGATATTTCAAGTGGATTACCGTCCAATTATATCAATCATATGTCTGAAGATGAGACGGGTAAAATATACGTGTCCACTGATGAAGGTGTGGCCGTATTGTTGAAAAAGAAGATTATCGATTCGATAACGCCTGTAAACGGACTATCCAACAGCTTCTCCTGGTTTGTTACAGAAGATACGCAGGGTAACATTTATATTTGTACCGATGGTGGTGGTGTCAATATTTATCGTCCGGAAGTCTACCAGACCTTTAATAAATTATCCGGTTTACCCGACGAAACAGTCTGGTCTATACTGGAAACAGCTTCTCATCAATACTATTTTGCGACAGATTATGGCGTTGCCTATCTGGATCCTAAAATATCATCTAAAATCCATACGATTGAAGAACTCTCAGACTATATGGTCATTACGATATTTGAATCTGGTGACCAGACACTCTTTTTTGGTACCAATGAAAGTGGTGTTTGTATTCAAAAAAATAACCGCTACTTGCAATTAGATAGAACAAATGGATTGACCAGCAATTCTGTTTGGTCAATTACGGAAGATAATCTCGGACGCATTTATCTGGGGACCTATGATGGTGGTATTTGTGTCTACGAAGACGGCCAGATTACGGATACCATAAACACCAGAGATGGCCTGGCAAATAATTTCATCGTATCTGCCTATACAGCAGCTGATGGAACCATATATTTTGGTTTAGATAATGGCGGCGTTTACTGCATAGTTGACGGTAAGTTAGATAAAAATACGGTCCTCTTACCAGAACTCACTGTCTGGTCATTTTTGCAGGGATCAAACGGAGTCCTTTACATGGGCACAGATAAAAATGGTTTGGTCTGTATTAAACCGACAGCAACAGATACGATTACAATTGCCGATGGGCTTTCTAACAATGCGATTCTGGGAATTATGGAAGATATGAATGGAAGAATTTATCTGACGACAGATAATGGCATGAACATACTGGATTTTTCTCATAACCCTGTTCATATCAGGATCATTACGCATGAAGACGGTTTAGCCAGCAGTGAATGCAATCAGGGGGCATATTTAAAAGACAGTGAAGGCAATATCTGGGTCGGCACGATTGGCGGTGTGACCAGATATAAACCGTCTGCAGATCAGCCATCGCTGGCTCCTCCCCGCACCCATATTACGAATATCAGGGTCTTTGATCAGGAAATTCTACCTGGACAAAATAATATTTTAAAGCCTTTAAGTTATAATGAAAATTATCTTCAGTTTCAATTTATCGGTATCGATTTTGTTGCTCCTCACAAGGTGCAATATCGATATCGTCTGAATAAAACGGAGACAGATTGGATCCATACTGACTACCCGCAGGTGCAGCTGGCAAATCTCGAAGACAATAGCTATTGTTTTGAAGTACAATCCGGTAATGAATGGGGAATCTGGAGCGAATCTGCTGCCATCGAGTTTTCAATTCTACCCCCATTCTGGGAAACATGGTGGTTCAGATTGCTGGGTATTTTACTAATTGGTGGAATGGTCGGTGGATTTATTTATTCACGAATTCGAAGTTTATTGATAATTGAAAGAGTGCGTGCCAAAATTGCCGCTGATCTGCATGATGATATCGGAGCAGGTTTATCCGAAATCAACATTTTGAGTGCGGTGGCAGAAACGAAGACACCCCCCGAAGCGAAAAAATATGTGCAGAGTGAACTGAATCGTATCTCTCATACAGCCGGCCAGATAATTGACAGTATGAGTGATATTGTGTGGATGGTCAATCCCAAAAAGGATTCGGTTACGGATATGGTTTCCAGATTAAAGGACGTATTTAATGAGGTTCTGGATGCAAAAGGAATTCTATTTCATAGTGAAAATTTACATTTTTTAAAGAAGATTAAACTGCATATGGAAAGCCGGCAGTTTCTCTATCTCATATTTAAAGAAGCGATGAATAATGCAGTGAAGTATAGTGGATGTAATGAAATAACATTAAAGATATCTGTTGAGAGAAAAAAACTGACAATCACATTACAGGACAATGGAAAAGGATTTACGAAGGATACCCAGAAAGCAGGAAACGGTTTAATCAATATGCAGGAACGGGCAAAAAAGATCAAAGGCGAATTGCACATTGAAAGTCAACCGGGAAGTGGGACAGTAATCGAATTTCAGGGGAAGATTTAAAGTATGAGACGGCCTACCGTTTGAAAATCCCGATTTATCGGGGACCGTCTCTACATACGCATGATCATGCGATTGTCTGAAATGATAGTTCAAATTATATTGTATATAAAGTTGAGGTAAATTTATATGATAAATGTAATCATTACTGAAGATAAAGTTACGATTCGGGAAGGTTTGGCTCTACTGATCAATGCGACAGAGGGCATGACATGCATCGCTCAGTATGGAAGTTGCGAAGAAATGTTAGCGGATATCAAGAATCAAGATCCCGATGTGATATTACAGGACATTGGCTTACCTGGAATGTGCGGCATCGATGGTGTGAAGGAAGTCAGAAAGGTACTTGCTGATGTTGTCATATTAATGCTCACCGTTTATGAGGACGAAGATAATGTTTTCGAGTCGTTAAAAGCAGGTGCGAGTGGGTATTTATTAAAAAAAACCCAGCCGGTTCAACTGATAGAGGCAATCCGTGATGCATATAAAGGTGGATCACCGATGAGTTCCTCGATTGCCCGTAAAGTTGTCTCTTTTTTCCAGCAGGGAAAATCCCGTGCAAAAGTAGAAGAAGCAAATTTATCTGAAAGAGAAATTGAAATTTTGGAAAGTCTATCAGAGGGAAACAGTTATAAAATGACTGCAGATAAACTTTTTATCAGTATCGATACTGTTCGAACCTATATCCGCAGTATTTATAAAAAACTACACGTCCACTCCCAATCCGGCGCGGTTGCCCAGGCAATCAAGAAAGGTCTTATCTCGTAGCTCTGTACTCGTTTCTCGAATTGAGGAAATAATAATTATTTATTTGCATAGTGTTCTGATAAATCACCAACTTTTTTAAGCATCACGCATCACGCATCACGCATCACGCATCACGCATCAAGTCATAGTTTTGCATTGATAATCATCATCCCCAACTCCATGCCCATTTCCTTATCCTCAAACGGACCGTCCGTATTTGTGCGTTGAACAATGACGAGGTTTAATTCCGGAATAATTACCAGCGCTTGCACACCTCCAAACCCAGTGTGAAAAATTACGCGGTATCCTCCAAACATTTCTGAAAGAATACTTCCTTCAGGAATAATTTTCCACATATATCCATAGCCATTACCAAGCGTCGTATCTTCTATTGAATATACGGTCGTGCTTTCCTCTATCCAATCTTCAGAAATGATTTGCTCTCCGTCCCAATTTCCATTTTTCTGATACAAAGCCCCAAATCGGGCCATGTCCCGCGCACTCATTCTGAATATATATGCCGGGTGCTTTGATTTTTCAAGCTCGTAGTGATAGTGGCAATTCTCTGGTGAAAATTCCTGCATCCCGATCGGCGTCGCGATTCTTTGTTTAAATTCTTCAAATATTTTTGTACCGGTCTCCTGCTCAAAAATGACTCCGGCAACATTGAAATCAAAGTTGTTATAATAAAAATAGGCGCCCGGAGGATGACTCCCGCGCTCAGGTCGGGAATCGATCATACTTTGCATCTCTGCTGCTGCTTCATGATACACGCCGGAACGGGATTGTAGTAACTGTCTGACCGTTGCCTGCTTTTCTTCAGAGGTAAGACTTGGTGGAATATCGTCGATTTGCAGTTCCTCCAGTGTGGCCTCAAGGTTGATCGTTCCGTTTGATACATGAATCCCGTAAAGAGCACTCAAAAAGGGTTTTCTTATGGAGTGGGCAAAATAATTTGTGGATACTTCACCCCATGAGAATAATATTTTCCCATCATAAAGGACGATCATCGCATCAAAGCCACTCGTTTTGGCAGCTTCTTTAACTTCTTCCAGTTTGGTACTTGAATAACCAACATCTTCAGGAATCACCGTTATAAGATTTCTATCATCTATAGATGATCCCATTGGATCTTCGGAACAAGAGAAAAATAGAGCAATAACAAAATTGATAGCGATGATCATTGAGGCAAACCGAAAACGATATAGGATAATTCTCAATACGTTTACTGGATTATTTCGGAGTTGAGCCTTCATTTCGTTCCCTTTCCTGCTAAATTTTACAAATCTGTTCAATCTATGTTCAGCAAAATATGTGCCAAAGTAGAGGCCATTTTTGAAATACCTAACTATATGATTTATATATGGTTAAAAAAACTAAATCATTTGTTGGTAGAGATGTTTAAACGCGGAAATTTAAAGAAATGCGGAAATTTTCCGCATTTTAGTCGAAAGATTATTAATAAAGATAGATCCCGAACCATTGAATACCATTCAAGAAGATAGCCACTTTGTATTTTTCGATAAAGTGTTTTCATTTCTGATGATTATTTTTATTTAGATTATAATTTTTATTGCATTCCTTTACATCCGTGGTATATTAAACAGATTAAATCTTCTCTTATATTTCCAGGTGAACTCATACATTACATGACGACCAATTTTTATTTATAATTTTTTCATAAAGTTTACAATTCGATTGTCCGAGCTGTTGTGTCAACCGGTATTCATGTGACGCTCTGATTGCG
>Ga0209536_100000175_pt1 | contig 98227 bp, 75 predicted proteins | sample DeeMarSeWOR28_12_FD_187461 | JGI IMG/M metagenome (GOLD analysis project Ga0209536, IMG submission 187461) | Marine sediment microbial communities from White Oak River estuary, North Carolina - WOR-2-8_12 (SPAdes) (version 2) | ecosystem: Environmental > Aquatic > Marine > Intertidal zone >... | reverse complement strand
ATCAATCCGCACATGTTTTTTTAATTCAAACGCAATAGAATTTAAAAATCCTTCGAAGAACTCTTTTTTCGTATTGATGAATTGGTCGTAATCATGCTGGGATTGAAATATCTGACTCATTTTTTCCTTTAGTTCCTCCTGAGTCCCGTAATCCTTTTCATCAAATCCTTTCAATAAACCACTGACAATAATTTCTATGGGGTATTCATTTACCTGATGACTTCTGTTTACGCTTATCTCTATTAAATATTTAAATTGCTGATCTTCATGTTCGAGTACCATCCATAAGGTATTAAAAAAGGTTGACATGGAATCATCGATTTCAATTGAATATTTATCAATTGCCAACTTAAAATCTTCCTTTTGCCCGGTGTCGTCATAATATATTTCCAGGTCATTGTGATTTAATCGAATGATGTTATCGATACCTAGAGTTGAAAACGTGGAATACAATTGTTGTATCAATGAGACAGCTTTAAAGGTCTCTACTTCTTTTTTATCACCTGCGCTGCCACCCGTTAAGTGATAAAATAGTTGCCTGAAACTGCCTTCAGGTTTAATGACCTGAATTTTTGTAAGTTGATGCGGATCTACCGTTAATTTACCTCGAAAATACATATGTGACTACTATTTTAATTGTAATATATCCAGGTTATTTATCTTATATGATTAAATTTTATTTTCTATAATTTTTATATACCTTTTTAATGAGGAATAAATTCAATCTTACGAATTAATTTTAATAATTGCCTTTTACTTCTTCCTGTACTTACTTTTATCCCTTGAACTTTAAGAATCTCATTATAGCCAGTTAAAATTTCATTAAATTCTATACTTTTTTTGAAACTCGGTTTATGTATATCAATATTCAAATTTTCCAGTGCTCTAATATTTTGCAGGACACTCAATGTATTAATTAATTCTGAACCTTCTTTAATTGCGCACATATGAAGACAAAATTCTCTATCAAGGTTATCAGTATATAAACCAGAATCACAATTACTGTTACATTGTTCTTCTAAATCACATTCAAATCCAACACCGTTGCCATCCATATCAATTTGTAAAGGATTATGTTCAGCAGGGCAATTATCTTCCAGATCAGTTATGCCATCATTATCATCGTCGTCGTCATTTTCATCGCATATGTAGTCATTGTCATTATCTAAATCACATCCTTTTAAGGTAATTACTTTTTTTCTCCATCCTTCATGAATCAGGAATTCTACTTTATCATATTGTGGTTTATAAGGTTCTATTAATTTAAAAATATAGTTAGTGTGTTCACTTAAAGAGGTTGCCATATTTTTACAATTTCCCGATATTGTTTTTACAATAGTATCATTCTTATCAAGAATTTGAAACATGCATCCCAATTCTTCATTATTATCCAAAAATATTTTATCAACACCTATTTCAATTTCAAAATTCCTGTCAATGCAATTATTATCTATTTCTAAGTTTGAAGGATTCGTATAATTGATAATATGACGATTTGCAGGATGTAATGAAACTTGCATCCCCCCCGAACTTACTTTTGTAACCGGTCCTATCGGTTCCTCATAAAGATTAAATTCGTATTTTCCATAAAAATTCAAGTCAATGTACGATTCTCTGAAATTTTCTACATATTTTTCATTAAAATCATTAAAATATAATTCACTTTTTTTATCCGTATTAACATCATCTATGAAGTTGTGATTAATTAAGTATTCCCATTCATAATCACATCCGGTATCATTATAGGCAAATAACATATTTGGATTAATAGCTGTTAAAGCTGTTACAATTCTAATCCTTTTCTTTACATCAGAGAAGTTCCATCTTCTAACAAGCGTGCTATAATCATACGACACACCAGAAGGATTAACAGCGTTAGCGACCCAGTATTTACGGTCAGACTCATTATACCCATAGAGAGTTACATAATGCATTTTTGTATCCCATGCAAGTAAAATAATTACCGGCTTTCCATGGGATAAGAAATTATGGATGTGGTCAAAAGTTGCATTCTTACGATAAAAACAATATCCCTTTGAACCTAAAAATTCATCTCTTGTTAATGCTATTTTAAGGTTTTCTGGTTTTGTATAATCCCGGCGAACATTATGCCCAGTTTTCATGAGATCTGCCAGCTCAGTTTGAATATCTTTTGTATTAGTTAATATTTGACCATTTTTCGTTACAGGTATTGAATACCAAGCCAGTATACTCTGACCGGCAGCAGGGCCACACCAATTTTTTTTATAATTTTCATAGTGTGGAAACCACATGGTTGTATTATTAAATTGACCATATAAATATAGAGATTGATCTGGCGTTGATACAGTCATCCTATATTGGTTATCAGAATAGGTCCTTGTGACAACAAATTTGCTTGAAGATCGAAGACTTGAATCATCTGGAATTTGATATTTGATAAAAGGAGCGTCTATCTGCGGATTATTTTCTAAAACCTTTTTAGATTCGTATGCTACTGTATCAAATTCTTCATATAATTTTTTAATTTCTTTTATGGATTTGTTTTTATTGTTTCGATAGAAAGTATCAAATTCACTTATATAATCAGGTTTAAAATTATTAAAAAAATCCTTCAACCATAATTTTGATTCAGGTGTTAAATCATTGTAAAAATCTTCTAAAATAATTTTATCTACATACTCTTGATTGATATTATTAATGGCATTTTGTTCATTAAATTCAATGCCTTTAATAAATCTCTGAAATTTTAAATTGAAAATTCTTCTACGCTTGTACCAGTTAAATTTACTTTGGAATCTTTTTTCAGCCTTTGGATTAAAATTTATTTCAAGATCAAAGGATATAGTGTCTGTTTGGCAAAAGATGCTATCTTTTATCCCCAGAAGAAAAAAAAATATTAACACAGAAAATACAGAAAGCTTCAAATCTATTCAGATTTCAAATATATTGCCATATATAAATATAGGTGGATTTTTAATATATAGTTCCTTGTGATTTAGCCAATTTTAAATATTTAACATATTTTTTGAATCTTAAGATCCCGTTCCTACACAGAAAAATAGTCAAGTGTTGAAATTTCTCCCTTATAATAGGCCTCATCTTTTTGAAGGTGAGAAATAAATTATAATGCACATTAAATAACCGGACATAGATATAAAATACCAAGAAATGAATCATCCGCCACAAAACGCATAGCTGATAAGACCAGGTATTTATTATCGCGGTTTTTTTATTAGCAAAAATTGTAAATGATTTTTCCTGAAGCGGGAACTATTTTTCACTGGCATTTTTTATTTTATTACACGACCTCACTGAAAGTCAAAAAAAAATATTAAACCAAACACACAAAAATCATGAAACCGGAAAATACAAAAGAGCTCGAAAACAACGTAACTTTAAAGCGCCAAAACAAAGAGCTGGAAGAACTTACAGCGGACAAGGAACTTGAGAAGCGGAATAAAGAGTTACTCAAACAATATTATATTGAGTTGGATAATACCATGATTGATGAGTTAGACAAGTTTGTTGCTAAATTTATTTCATCAGATTTAATTTTACATCTTCCGGGAGGTATGGATATTAAGGGAAAGGAAGGGCTTAAGGCATATTATGAAAGTACCAAAATGGCTTTTCCTAATGCCACACATACGGTTGATGATGTAATAGCCGAAAAAGATAAGGTAGCATTCCGGGCGACAACTAATGCAACACACCAGGGAGAATTTATGGGGATTCAACCGAAAGGAGAAAAAATAAAAATTACGTTTGATGGATTCTGGTTAGTTCGAGAAGGCAAAATAGTTGAATGGTGGAGCGAATACGACGCTTTAGGAATGATGCAGCAACTTGGCATGGAATTGAAGCCGAAGGAGGTAGATCATTGAGACTACTTTTTACAAACAAATCTTTAATAACCGAAGAATTGAAATTGAATAACTAAACAATCAACTAACCTTTTAAATCTATCAAAATGAAGAATTTAATCAAATCAACTTTTTATATAAGTATCCTTCTTTTTTTCATTGCCTTATTTCTGCTTAGTTCTTGTGGAAACAAAAAAGAAACCAAATCACCAGCCCTGACAATTGGTGAGTCACACCTTGAGGTTCCGGGAGGAAATATTTGGTATAAAGTAACAGGGGCCGGTAAAGGGCTTCCGGTTGTTCTTCTTCATGGCGGCCCTGGTGGATCCAGCTACTACCTGAAACCATTTGAGGATCTTGGTAACGATCGTCAGGTTGTGCGTTACGATCAGCTTGGTGGTGGGAAATCTGATGTAATAGCAGACACAACTATGTTCACCATTGATCATTTTGTAAAAGAACTGGATTTACTTCGTGCTCATCTGGGGCTTGATAAATGGCACGTGTTTGGCCATTCGTGGGGAACAGTCGTAGCACTTGAATACTATCGTGCATATCCCGATCGGGTATCTTCCCTTACTTTTGGTAGTTTATGTTTCGATGTTCCAGCATGGGAGCAAAGTACAAAGCAACTTCTTGCCTCATTCCCTGATTCATTGCAGGAAGCGGTACTGAATGCTGAATCGACAGGCAATTATGATGACCCGCTTTATGAAGAAGCAATGAACCAGTTTTATGCTAAATATGTATGGGGAACTAACCCTGTGCAAGCTGACTTTGACAGTCTAATGGCAACCTTTAATGCAGATATTTATGGTTATATGTGGGGACCAAGCGAATTTACTGTTACCGGTACGCTGAAAGATTATAACGCCACATCCTTTTTACCAATGATTAAAGTCCCCACGCTGTTTACCGTGGGGGAGTTCGACGAAATAAAGCCCGATATCGTTAAGGAGATTGCAGGCAAGGTTATTGATTCGCGTTTTGCTGTCTTTGCCGGCTCCAGCCATATGACACCCTGGGACGCTCGTGATGAAAATGTAAGGGTTGTACGTGAGTTTTTAAGTTCGGTGGATTCCTTGAATAATAACAAATAATTATTTGTAGATATTATATTCAACTTGTTTCACAATAATAAATACCACTAACAACACTGGATTCGTGTAGCTTGCAGAATCCAACATAAATCCAGTGTTGGCTCTTCCGTAATCCAATATTACATGTCAGTATTAATTGATATTCCTCAATTTTTGTAAATTGTTATCATACCGTCCGTGTGTCGCTGTAGTCACGCTATGGGGTGACGGAGGCACAAGCAAGATTATGAGCCCTAATATATATGTGGAATTAGTATTGCAAAGGCGGATCTATCATTATAGATGATATTCTTTTCCTTATTATTTTGAAAATTGAATCAAAGATAGTTTTTCATGCGGCAGATTTATTCAATCTTACTACATTAGGCCAAACAATAACGTGGAATAGCTGCAATTCATACAACTTTTTCTCGGGAAGGAATTTTAAGATCAGATTTATTTTCTTTATATGTTGTGAATTTCCAGAAAAACCAGACAATTATCAAACCCCAAATGAAACTTGAAGGAGCTGTTTCAATTAGATGTGCCATTCTAACCATAAAAGGCATTACAGGGTTGGGAAGTAATAATCCACTACTCCCAAGGATCGCAAACAAGAACCCCAGAATAACTCCTTTTTTGATCCATGGACCTTCTGTCGCCATCAATACCAGAAGTCCTATCAAGATCCATAATGCTCCCTTGAAGATTTGAAAAAAATTAAGGCCAGATGTGATATTATCTTTCATTATTGACACAAAGGAGGCAATCTCCTTGGTCAGGGAATAAAACATACGTACCTCCATAAATTGCCAGGCTATCAGGTAACCGGTAAGAAAATAATCAGGGGCCAGACTATAACAGAAAGTAAAACGGTTCGTTTTGCAAATGGCATTAAATCCAATTTTACTTTTCCACCAATGGATTGATTGAATGGGATGAACTTTCCTGTAAGCCAGGTGGCTGTTGGCGAAAATAGTAGGGTCATAACCACACCACCACTGACAATGGCCCAAATGCCATTCATGGATAACTTTAAACTGTCATTGAACCATATGGTCTCAATTTGAGACATAAAATATTGGATTCCGAATGTAACTAAAAATACAATCCCAGACAGTTTCCAACCTTTATATCGCGAGTTGTAAATGAAATATAAGATTATCATGGTATTCAGTGCACAAAAGACAAAGAATAACCATTCATTATTATTGGATTCAGATGCCTGTTCCATTAGATTACTCGGGAATATCATATTTCCGATAACCAATCCAATGATTCAGAAGATCATCATCAGGATACTTAATCCTAACCAGATAAATACTTTCTTAATTTTTGCTTTCATATCTTTTTAAGTATGTATAAGTAAATGCAGTCAGTCATACATAAAAAATTAATTCAGATAGTAAGATAATTTAAATTTTTATTTAGAAGGTATAATTATAATGTTAATGTGTAATTATTTATGGCTAAGCCGGAATAGTATTATACATAAATGTCTGATATATAGATTAATAAATAATTATTAATCCTTTTTGTCCTGAAAATCTCTTTATTACTTCATTTACCTAGAAATCGGCACAATTTTTCTCCCATCCCAGAAAAAAACTCAACCCCTCTGGAAAAAAATTTAAAAGTAGTTAACGGTTTTCCCTGAAAATAGTGCGTAGGTAAATGTAAAACAATAAACGAAATAACCATGAAAACAATTTTTAACCAAAATCATTTAAATGTTCAGTCAAAGAGCGGCAGAACAAATCTACAAAATGCCTTACTTTATGCTGCAATAATCCTGTTGTTTAGCTTACAGGGTTGTGACAAAAATAAATGTGATGAAGATCCATGCGCAGATGGATGTGGACCCTGTCCAGATATATGTGTTACAGATCCGTGTGGAAATCCAACCGAATGTCCGGGACAATGTCCCGACATCGATAATGGGATACTTGGTAAAGATAATTTAAAAGGTGAAGGCAATGTGGTAGAATCAGGTAATGGCATGTCGGTTGATGGGAAACTGACAATTACTACATCGGATGAAGAGGAAGTCGTTTTGGAGGATGCTGAGATTACGATTGAGTATAATGATGACGGAACAGTTAAAAGTATGGAAGGAACTGCTACTGTGCCTTCTCCAACTGATTACATGGAATTTACTGATCCGGTTCAGGCAGATCTGGGTTATTATTCCGGAAAATACCTCAATGAAAACTGGGATCTTGAAATTCTGTTGGTTGAGAACAGGTTCTATCTGGCGTTTAAAATTGCCGTAGCACTTGAATTGAAAGTAGGGGCAAAAAGTGATCCAAATGCCACAAAACCATTATCTATTAAACCTCCTATAGGTGGTCATATTTTATACATCTTTGATTATACTGATCCTTTTTATTTTTACTCGGCCGCACAGGATGCACTCGGATCGATGTGTTTTGGAGAATCCTCAGAAGGTAATATTCCCTATGTGCCGATCCAGCCTGTAGAAGAAATCGTTACATTCGATGGAAAAAGTGTGCGTTGTGGTACTTTTCCAATGTTCAAAGTGATCGAAGTAAGTGGAGTGATGATCCAGGGAACTGATTTTAATGTAGAACTGGTAGAAGAAGAGCCGTTTCCTTTAAGTTTTTCAGCTGGATATGGCGCCGGGATTAATGGAGAATTTGAACTTTCATTGCCAATCAACAACTGGATTACATTTGCCATTCCTTTAGGGGAAGCCAGCGCAGCTATAACGACGGAGGCTGGTACAAATGGGATCAAAGCCCAGGCCTTTCTCAATGGATTGGCAGCGCCAGATAATAGCTGGTGGCCTGATTTTATTCCGGTAAAACCAGGTGGTCAAATCAGAACTTCAGGCTATGTTCAACAGGAAGGAGAATTTGACCTCGAACTTTCCGGTGAATTCAACCTGGAGCTTCCCTCCAGAACCTATGATGTCGAGGGTATCATGGGTGCCAATAATGAATCATTCACAATGGCAGGAAATGTGCTCGCTAACAATTTGACCTGGGCTGCCAGTGCCGAATTTCGTAAGGATGAGACAGAATTTAAAGCTACCCCTCCTCAAGAATTAATTGATAATATCAACAATCTTGTTAACTCAAATATTGATTCTGCCATTACAAAAGCAGAGACTGCCATTGCAGATTTGGAAAAAGCAACAGAAGATTATGAGCTTGAATTAAGCTTACGGGGATTACGTAGCGCTATTCCAACAATTGTATCAGAGGCTAAAAAACGGATTGCTGACGAAATTGCAGCCGGAATAAAAAGCGGTCGGGATCAGGCCAACAAAATCCTTTCAGATAATAATCTGGCTCTTTGCAGTGATGACATCAGCAAACAGGTAAACAAATTGGATGATCCATATATTGCCGCTCTGGATCGACTCGAGAAGGCCGCTAAAGAAACCAATGACAATGAAACAACCAGAAAAGAGATCGAAGCAGCACTGAGGGATTTAGCAAAGCTGAATAGATTAAACAAATCTATTACAGTAACAATAACCGGAGGGAATAAAAAAGTTAATAATCCATCACCTATTCCGGATGTACCCGCATGTTCTATATTTAGTGATGATTACAAAAGGACGGTATCCATCGATGTAGAGGTCCTGACACCTGAGCAGGTAGCTTTGCTTAATGAGGCAGCGGATAATGTAAAATATATTGCGGAAACAAGTGATATTAAAATTAAAGCCGAAGAGATCCTGGCAAATATTCCGTCCACTGAAATAATGGAGCAACTCAAGCAGGATATCCAGAATGGCACAAAACAGATCCCTTCGATCGATGAAGTAGGATTTATTAATCACCACTCGGATGATACCTTCTCATATTACTGGATTGCAAATGAAGAGAGGACTGATCTTGCCGATGTTGATATTTTCGATCCGAATTCAATAGCTGAAGCAATTATTGACGACTTATTATAAAAATTTATCAGCAGTCATAATAAAGGGAAAGAATCCCAATTCTTTCCTTTTATTATGTGTAACTATAATCAGGATATAGCAATACCGCATAGTAAAGAGGCAAACTCACTAACTCAGGGTTGACCCGTATTTTTATATTTAGTGAATTTCCATGATTCATTTATGGTTTCTTTTTTTAAAATTAAGGTTCAAATTTTAAAACCTACCATCATGGAAACCGATGTAACCAATCATTGTGAAATTCACGACACTTCTCAAAAGAGAATAAAATGGACTGAAATATGGAATCTGGCTGCTTTGATTGCTGCCATCGTTATTTGCTGGATCGCTTATCATGAATATCAGCCCAAACTGCTTGCTGGATTCGGACTTACTAATCTCGCTTCGTTTTTGATTTATGCAAAGGCGATCATTTTAGTCCTGATACCACCGATTGCAGGCCTGTTAACGGATTATATGACAAAGAAAAATAATAAAGTATATGTCGTATTCCTTGTTGGAATCGGAGGTAAAGCAATGATATTTATGATCGTGGCTTCCATCATTTTTTCTATAAATTTTTCCAGCTCTTCCAGTTCTTCTTCCTGAAGTTTGAAATCATCGAATTCAAAGTACACGGATATTCTTAGATGCTCATCTGGTATTTTCGTAACATTGGAATCGGTTTTCATAAGTGTATTTTTGACGAGATCATTCTTGTCTGTCTGTTCTGCTGAGAATGCCTCTTTTCGCTCAGTGATCCTGAAGATATCTGAATAATGACCATTTCTATTACTGGCTAAGAATACTTCTTGCCTCTCATTGATGGATAAATAGGCGTCGAAATACCTGGAATTAAAAGGTTAACCCATATTAACCGGTCTTGTGTAGGCAATATATCCATGAAAACCATGAATTATATGGATCAATGAATTCCGGTAGATTTAATAATTCTAATTTTGCCCTTTGTGGCTTCGGAATTATTTTATAGAGTATACAATTATTGATCATATATTCATCAACAAGCAATTTATACATAAAATGGTGATTAATATTTCTCCATTGATTTTATTGTTTTCCAGGTGAATGTTTAATATTTTTAGAGATAATGCATTTGTTTCTTTCCTTTTGATAGTCATTATTCATAACTATATTTCATCAGATCATAAAATATGAACAGAATCTGGTATATCGTCGTCGGTCTTCTAATCATATTTACGTTTTTATTTCTCTTTGTTAACTGGATTGATATTCCATTTTTAAGCAGTCCGGAATATCTGGAGGAAGAAAATAGTATAATGGTAATGTCTATCAGCATCCTTTTGCTGGCATCAGATCTTTTTTTACCGGTACCCGGAAGTATAATAATGATGGGTAATGGTGCTGTCTTTGGTATTGTCCTTGGGACAACAATATCATTGACAGGTTCTCTGCTTTCTTCAGTTTTAGGATTTTTTATCGGAAGTAGATTTAAAAGACTGGCCAACAAATTAATTTCCAATAAGGATTTTCATAATGGTAAGTTATTCATTGAGAAATATGGTCAAGTAGCCATTATTGCATCCAGGCCGGTTCCCCTCATGTCAGAGACAGTCATTATACTCACTGGAATACTTGGGTACGATTTCAGAAAAATGGCAATAAATTCGTTCCTCGGTCTGTTGCCTGCATCATTGATATATGCATTGATTGGCGTAGCATTAATTGATCCCAGATATTCCATATTCAGTTTGCTGATTGCTCTTTTACTATCAGGTTTAATATGGGTAATTGGAATATTCTGGTCCAGAATACAGATAAAAAAACCATTGAATAATAAATAATATCAATTCGCATTATAATTAACAAAATAATGATCTCTTTGATTTCAAAATGGTGGATCCAGCAAGGCAATGAATCCATTGTAATACCTGCACTTAAAAAACTGGCAAAGGATGTTGAAGAAAATGAAAAAAACACATTAACGTATATGGTACATGTACCGGAGTTTGGAACACCCGATCCTTCAGTACCTGTGCCAAGACCTGGAGAAGTGATATTCGTTGAGACCTATCTGGACTGGGCTGCTTTTCAGAATCATGTAAATGGGCCTATTTTCACTACATTCAAGAAAAAATATGGGGATCTTTTTGTTCAGGCGAATTCAAAGAATTCCTATGAAGCTAATCCATATGTATATGTGGAATTTTTAACCCGGATTGCAGGATTTGACAATTCGTTTTGAGTAATACTATATTTTAAATAATCCTAGTTTTCCTGATTAATCAACAATAATTCTTCTTTCATTATTTTATTGTCTGCCAGATTCGATACCCATCCATTCATTTTCGACTTATTTGTGGGAGCAAGTTTGTATTTCACAATTTCCCATGCCAGGTCAGGATCGCCCCACGCCAGGGCCATATTTTCCTCATCTTTCATACCAATCCCGCGTAAGCATGTTTTGCCCGATGACGACCAATTCAAAAGTGATATACCTTCCTCCTCGTTAATTTCATCTATGATCAGATCGAAGGATTTGAATCCATTTACTACATCGTAATATTGGATATAAAATTGACCTTCATAAAATATATCATGGTCACTTTTTTTCACACCTACTCCAGATCCAAGTTTATCGTATATGCGAAAAGATGTCCATAAAGCATAAAATGAATTCGTATCACCCACTGGAGAGTAGATCCCAATACCTCCAATGGGTTTGAAATTAGCCTCAGAACTGTGAATTCTTGAAACATACAATGTACCATTGAATAAAATACCTAATCCTGTATAGGTTGTAACTGAGCCTTTTTCTATCCTTTTCATCCTCATTTTGCACATAATCTCACTAAAGACAAAGTCTACTTCAATAGTACTTGAATATTGTCCGACCCCTTTCCATTTACCTTTATACGGATTACCCATTTTTTATTATTTACTGGTTTTGTGAATAAATACTTCATAGATTGTTGAACTAAACGTAGTTGGGTAAATTGAACTGGAGGTTGGCCTGATTGACTTAATTCCCCCGTACATTATCCCAATAGAACTGATCCCAGGTAGTATTTTGCTGTAATCAATTATTCTATCACTATAAAGTAGATCAGAATTTGGTATAAAAATAGCATTTGCTCCAATAAACTCAGGTAACGCGGGTTGTTCAGGCGGAATTTGAATCGCCTGATTCATTTCACCATTCTTGAATATCATATGTGTAATCGTTTTTACAAATGGAAGTTTGGCTCCATTGTCACCATCTTCCCATGATTTGCGCTCCTCAATATATTGATAACGGCCAATACCTCCTAAAAGCACAGTCGTACTCTGATCACTAGAATGGTCATAGATTGAAACATATGCGCAATTATACTGATTGGTCAGCTGTACCATTGTGCCCTCCCTTATATCACATGAGCCGGCAATCGGGTGGATATTAACCGGATTTGTAAAGCCATTATTATCTTTTGTGAATACACCACCAAACGCGGTATAGAATCTTCCATTTTGTTGGGTTACTGGTGCCACAGTTAGATCTCTACGATGTAATATATCGGGATTTACAACAGTGTTTATATAAGTAACTTTACCATTTTCAAATCGAAAGGACCTGATCGCGTTAGTATATTCACCTGTAATTCCAACCTTATAACTCTGCGAATATTTCTGGCCAAACATAAGATAGAATATTCCATTTTCTTTGACCATTTCACCTCCTGTTACCTGAACGATGGGTGAAATTGCACGATCTTCAACAGCTTTTAATGGATCACCATTTATTTCCACCTGGTGGATCATTTCAGCAATGTTTATGGCCATTATCTGATCAAATGTGTAATTGCTTTCTTCGTCACTTATATTCCTTCTGCCAAATCCTCCTGCAATATAAAGGGTATCGTTTTCCAGGCAGAACTGCATATTTGATGAAGATAATTGTAACAAATTGGGTTCTGCTTTATTAAGTTTTAATTCCCTGGATGTAAAATCAGACAGATTAAGAACCCAGACAGATTGATTAGCTTTGCTGGTATCAAAGATGATCTCATCTTCATTAAGCCCATGAAAACCTTCTATTCTTCCACCGATCAATAATAATTTATTCCCCTTTACTGCCCAAGCGCAGGATTGTACATATGGGAAATGTGCAATTTTATCAATGGGTCTTAGCTCTACAGTAAAGGCAGATTTAACTAACCCATTAATCACTTTATCAATATCCACCTTCTCTTCCTCCTCTCTTTTATCAATATATTCAGCCCATGCTTTCAGTAATTCATGTTGTGCATTGCTAAGCTCCCTCGATTTTGGCATATAAAGAATATTATTCCACAAAGATCTATCGGTACGCTGCACGACTAATCCCGACATCGTCCCGTTATCCCATACCTCAGCTGTGAACGGATGAACTTTGGCCATAGCAGGATATACAACATCATAGAGTTTAAATACTTCTTTATAGACAATATCAAATCTAGGAGGTATATAATCAGGATCCATTGGATTGATATATTTATTGTAATTTTTTGTGGGATGAACCCTTAAACAAGCAAAACTACCGGTATCCATAATGGTGTAACCTCCATGTAGAGCGTAGGCCGGAATCCCATCAGGATATTGCCCTTCATAAACGAAGTAGAATATAGCATTATCACGTAATTGCAAACTATTGGAGGCCAATTCAACTACTCCATTATCAACGATCATTTGCGGGATCTCGGCGTTAGGTTTTCCTCCCGGATCGTTGGCTGCTTCAGGGACACTATATTCTGCCACACATATTTTAACTGGTTTTTTGACCGGAACTCCTCTTTCAAAAATCCTCAATCTGCAGGGTTCACGATTCTCATCGTACACATAGTATCCATCGATTGGTAAATCACCCTCATTTGCGTATAATCCCTTTTGATCTGTTGCTATCATATACTTCGATTCCTGTAATACATGTTTATCTGATGTTTCTGAAACAAGGTATCCGGAAATATAATTGTCTTTTATTGCTTCTATGAGCAAAGGATCTTCAATAAAAAAATCAAATATGCAACCGGATTCAAAAACTCTACCTCTTGGATTACTGGCTGAATTTATATCAATTCTTGCTATTTCAGAATCTTCATCATTATTATGCCTGAACACCAGCGCACCCAGGTCGAATGTTTCAAATGATGCCTCTCCACGGTGAGCAGGCTTAAAGGATGCTGAATAGGGTGGATTGATACTTTCCGGCCAGGAATTGCCCATATCGACAGAAAAAATTGCCCGCCCATCTTCTAATTCTTTAAGTGATGCAATGGATGGTGTAAAGGGAACAGGGATTTTGCTTCCTGGTAGCGTCGTGTTTTCATATATTGATTCCATTCCCAGAGAGATCAAGTGCCTCCCTAATACCCCTGAGCGCATATCTCCTTCATACCAGGGTGTAATACTTCCTACCGTAGTACACTGAGCGGGGTTACTTGCTTGACCATTATTCTTATAATATTCCTGGTCAAATCTGTTTTCGAACACCTCGAAAATAGTAAAGGTCACAAAAACGCCTTTTAAAGGCCTTCCATCATATGTATTGTTCGACCTGAAAAACTGAACCAGTCTGGATTCATTTGCATTTGGGATTTTTTCTAAGGGAATGGATGAACAGAACCTTGCGGAACCAGCCATGGGTGGGAACCAGTTCAATACACGCCAAGCACTATAAATCAGGGCCGAAAACCTAAACGGCGTTCCTTGCAGGTAAACTTCATCCGCATTATCGCTATTATATAAATTCACATTACTGCAAAAAACATTGGCATATACGGATTGACTGGAAATTGTTTCAACCATAGTAGCCGTAGTTATTCCACTTCCAGGTGAAGTATCCAGGTCAAAGGAGGCAGATAGAAACGGTTTAATGTCAGCCGGTATTTTACTACTTGACCCTGTCCATGTATTGATCTTATTACGGTCAAGAGTTTGTACTCCCGTGACGTGAACGCCACTCAATTTTACACCCATATCACCATACATATTCCAGTAACCAGGACAGTTGCCCATAATACTTACGCTCTGACATGGTGCAAGATCTTTATCAGCCGCACAATAATAGGGTGTGTAATCTTTATCCTTGTCAAAACTTCCCAAAGGTGTCATGCACCACTCCCTCAAAATCTCGATGGTGTTGATTGGTTCAATTTCTATATATACATAGTTATTGAGATCATCCTCGTGAATTTCAGGATGTATTGTCGCATGTATCCCCTTGGCAATTTTATAAGTAGAAAAATATAACCGTGGTGGAAGAAACGGTCGTGCGCGTGTTGTATCATAAATCGTCAGAGGGAAATAGTAGGCATTGTTAATGGTAGGTACATTTACATCAATATTACCCGTAAAATGTATTCTTGGAAAGTCGAAAAGGCCCATTGATTAAATAATTTTAATTATTGATAAATCCCGTCAAATGCTCATGAAGTGCTATTTGGTATTCCCATTAATAAAGTACATATCTATCATCCCTTTATTCTTTGCCTTTATCTTTCCACGGTACTCACATGAGAACATATCTTTGATCTGTTTATAGGTTGTTTCAGAAATATTTACCTTCCCGGGTTCACCTGAACTCTCCAGTCGACTGGCAATATTTACAGTATCACCCCATATGTCATAGGCAAACTTTTTCTTCCCAACTACCCCTGATACTACGGGTCCCGTATGGATTCCTATTCGGCTTACAAATGCAGGTTTCCCTTCTGCTTCCTTTAAAAGCCTTAACTCCGACATAAATTTCTGGATTTCCAGTGCAGCTTTTACAACATCATTTGCATGTGTTGAATTTGGTGTTGGTAATCCCCCGGCTGCCATATAGGCGTCTCCAATTGTTTTGATTTTCTCCACACCGCATTGTTCCATGATTTTATCAAATTCTGAGAAACATTCATTAATTTCCGAGACTAATATTTCAGGACTCAGTTTTTCCGAATATTTTGTAAAATTTTTGAAGTCTGCGAAGAGAACAGTTACTTCATTGAAAAGCTTTGCCTTGGCTTTTCCTGTGGCTTTCAGTTCTTCTGCGGTCTCTTCGGGCAGAATATTCAAAAGTAACTCATCGCTTCGTTCTCTCTGTTTCTCCGCTTCATTTTTCTGTTCAACTACTTCGGCCGTTCTTTCAATCACCTTTTGCTCCAGTTCCCTGTTTGCTTTCAACTGGATCTTTTCATTTTCTTCGAGTTGATGAATTATTTCCAGTTGTTTACGTTCATTATCTTTCTTAAGCCAGTTGATACGATCTGCAAGGGCAAATGACAAGAGAAGTACTTCTGTCATATGACCAATGAAGATACAATTCATGGTAAAAAAATTACTCGGAAATACATTATTATCAGCAAGAATAAATATTACAACAAAAATCAAAAACAGGGACCACCCTAAGAGATAATATTTTGCTGTGGTAACACCTCGCCTTAGGCTCGATATACCAGCATAAATAAAGAAAATTGAAGCAACGAGGCTCATCATTTGCGCCAGGCCCACAGCTATTTGATTTGCCTCTGCCAGACTCAGAATAGCAATCAGGCCAAATAAAATCATTAATCCAAATCCAAAATAATACTGACCCTTTTGTTCTTTGGTAATTTTTAAAAAGTCTAAAGTAAAAAGTGTTATCACGATATTTGTCAAACAAATTATTACGGCTGTATGCGGATTGAATAAGGGGCTGTCCGGCCATAAAAACTTAAACGAAAATCCTTTGAGCGCTAAATAAAAGGTAGATGACCCAATGATATATATGATATAAAAAAGATAGGTACGCTCCCTGACAGATAAATAAATAAAAAAATTGTAGATAAGAGCGAAAATCATGATCCCTATGTAAAATCCCCAGAAAATGTTATGCAACTGGCTATATTCCACAAATTTTTCTTTTGTTGAAATTGCGATAGGTACCTGAAACGGATATTCACTCTGCCCTTTTATATAGATTTGCTTCGTTTCGTTTCCCTTCAATTCCAGGTTGAACAGCCAGGTTTCCGTTGCAATTGGTCGATCTTTAAATGGTCTTAGAAATCCTCCTTCAAACAATCTTTGTGATTTATTTTCCTTGATTTCATAGAGTTCTAATTCTGCAAGTAATGGAGCCATTATTTCCAGGTATAGTTCTTGCTCGGTATCGCTTTTAACCGAAAATTTCAACCATACATTATGTGGAATAATACCAAAATTCAGTATTTTGTTTTCGCCTGGTGTGAATACCTGCTGTGTTATTTCTTCTATGCCCAGATTACGCGTTTCATCAATGAAGTACTCTATTTTTTCACCAATCAGTAATCTCTGACCTTCATTAACTTTAAACACATTTTGTGAAAACCCGGATGAACAGGACAATAAAATAGTAAATGAAAGATAAGTTAACACCTGAAGTTTGAAAGATTTAATAGTTTTCATAGGTAATTGGATTAGGCTTAAACAAGCTTATTTGATCGGGTAATCCGTCGTCTTCCATCGGTCCGATTGATTGTTGGTAACGAAAGAAATTTTCCGGATCATATTTATTCTTTATCTGGACTAATTGGTTATAGTAATTACCCCAGTAAGCCCAGCGAAAATCTTCCTGATTTCTGTTTGGATAGTTTTGATAAGAGTGCCCATTACTATATTGAGTCATAAATTCAAATAATGACTGAAGCCACTCTTCATTCTCTTTTTGATCATTGGTTTCTTTATTGAAAAATGCATCACAGAAAAAATCCATTTTAACGTTACGGTGTATGAATGCACTTTGTTCTATTTCAATGCTGTTGATTTTTCCTCCATAACACTCCATATCAATCATTGTATATTGATTGGGAGATGTTAGAAAAAAATTCAGAATATTCTTCCAGTCAGCCTGTGATAGATCCCTGGCAATATAAGCGCTTTTGGAATACGCTTTAATACCCTCCGGAAGATTGGGCGTGCCATCCAACACTGCACTATTTATAGCAGAATACCTGCCCTTTTTCTTTAATACTACATCAGCTCCTGGGATTTTAAGCAATGGTTCTAATACCTTATCAAAATCATCTTCTGAACCTATCCAGGAAGCACAGAAAAATACCTTCTTTAACCCGTCCGCATCCGTGGAGAGTACAGTTTCAATGCCTAGTTCAGGAAGTATATTGTCTTTAAGATAATTCTCCTGAATTGTAAATAATGCCTGAGCAGCATTTTCAGGATCACTATCAATAGCCCATACGATTTTTGTACCCCAGATATTGCCTAATTCATGTAACTGGTATTTTATGTTAAGCAATATTCCGAAGTTCCCCCCGGTTCCTCCTCTGATTGCCCAGAATAAATCCACATTCTGACTTTCGTTAGCCACTACGATCTTACCATTGGCCAGCATGACTGTAACTTCAACTACATTATCACAGTTCATTCCATAATTTCTCGAAGTAAGCCCGAATCCTCCTCCCTGCATATAACCTGCAACAGAAACTGTTGGACAACCACCACCAGGCATATGAAGTCCATACTGTTCTATAACTGGGAAAATACCTTCAAATTTACATCCCGCTTCGATCGTTGCTGTTTTGTCTGACAGATTTACGTAAATACTTTTAAGTTCGCTAATATCTATTACTATCCCATCGCAAACAGAATAATCAGCTAGACTATGGCCTCCTGAGCGAATACATGTTAGCAATTGGTGCTTTTGAGCCAACTTAAGGCATTGCCGTACATCTTCGTAACATACAACATAAACAATCATTATAGGTAAAGCTGGATACACATTATTGAAACTTTTACGGTCTTCATTGTAATCTTTGTTCCAGGGATAGACAATCTTCCCGTGGATCAGATTTTCAAATTCGGCTAATTCATGCTTTTTAACCTTTAAGGCATCCGGATAAACTGGATCACTATCTGTACTTTTTAACCATTCTGCAGTCTTGAGCTTTTCAATTTGTAAGGGTGATTTCCTGTAATTCATACTGGTGTGGAATTTATCTACATTTTAACCCCGCAAAATGCAAAAATTTTGAACATAAAAAAAAAATTTTCTGCTAATTTCTTTAAAAAATACAAAATTCATCATTGAATTAATTCTCACACTTTTAATAATGAAACCTAATAGTTAAATTGTTCATTATACCAACTGAGGTATTTTTTGCAGTAAGGATTATTGAAAATTGAATGAATTGAAATGAACAAAACCAACCACGTTGATGAATTGATCTATCAGGCCATTTTTAGATTTAACGAAAATACTGAAAAAATTGAAAAATGCCTGCGGGAATTGAATGCAGAAGAAATCTGGAAAAGACCAAATAAATCGTCCAATAGTGTAGGCAACCTTTTGCTCCACCTTTGTGGAAATATAACGCAATACATTATATCTTCTCTCGGGGAAAAGGAAGACAAAAGAAACAGGGATTTTGAATTTACAGCTGATGGAGGATACAAAAAATTCACGTTGTTTGAAAAGTTAAGAACTACAATTCAGCAGGCTATTGAAGTTCTGAAGGATCAAAGCGATAAGGACTTATTAAAAATCAGATCAGTACAGGGATTTAACCTGTCTGGAACAGGTATAATTATACATGTAGTTGAACATTACTCTTATCATACAGGCCAGATTGTATTCTGGACCAAATTTCTTAAAGATAAAGATCTGGGATTTTATGCTGGCATCGACCTGGATAAAAAAAACGAACCTCTTATACTGAAATAAAACCTTTTGAAATCGATTTTATTAATAATCCTTTTCACAATTATTATTTTAATCATACTCTATTACGTATTGATCGGAAACATAGATAAGTCTGAACCGAAAATTATTTTTCTTGATAATCCGATTCAATTTGTAGGATTAAATATAGAAACCAGTGATAAGGATATTTATAAAGATGTTAAAAGAGTAACAACCGAATTCAATACTATCAAAAAAAAGAATCCAATACCTTTTAAAAAGGAACCATGGACATTTGTGGCTGTCAGTAAAGATTATGATAGAGAAAAACGAACTTTTAATTATATTGTTGGCGATGTTGTAACAAAAATCGACAGCGTACCAGATGGATTACAACCTTATAAAATTCCCGAATCCACATATGCAGTATTTTCGATCAGGCCAAAAAGCAAAATAGCATGGGGTATAACGATGGGGAGAATGAAAAGATTTATCTATACGGAATGGTTGCCAGATTCCGGTTACAAACCATCTAAAATAATTGGTGATTTCGAGTTACATGATGATAGAAGTTTAGGAAAAAATCCGGAAATAAATTTATATGTCGGGATACAAGAAAAATAATATGTCATGTAAGGTAAATTTCTGCCTTTTGTATTTCACAATAATAATTATCCTCCCCACTTTTTATTCTTGTACTAAGCATGGAAGGTGGAGCAAGGAATGGGAAGAAAAATTCGAATCCTTTCAGCCGTCGGATAAAATTATGGACATTGTCGGCGTCCGATCGGGGATGCACGTTGGTGAGATCGGCGCCGGTAATGGGCGTTTTGCCGTGAAAGTCGCTGCGACAGTGGGGAATAATGGTATGGTATATGCTAATGATATAGATCCCAGGGCCATCCGATTCATGAAAAGGCGTTGCAAAAGAGAGCAGATCGATAACATGAAAGTGATTCAAAGTGACCAAGTACAATCCGGTTTCCCCAAAGGTAAACTTGACATCGTCTATCTTATCAATACATATGACCACCTGACGAATCCAGTAACGTTACTGAGAAACACGCTCATAAGTCTCAAACCCGATGGCAGGCTAGCAGTCATTTCCTATGATCCGGATAAACTGCAGAATCACAAAGGCCACGCTGTCTCAATGAAAACAATTATTGAACAGTGTCGGCAAGCAGGTTTTGAACTTGTGAGTATTGATAAAACATTCCTATATGATAATGTATATGTTTTTAAAATCTCGGAGTCAAGGTAATAGCATCATGTCCATATATTGGTTCAAAACAAAGCTTTCACCAGTGGATTCATTCTCTCCACGATTTAAGGATTCTTTTGCGTTGTCTTAAATGATACTATTTACAAGGATTCCCTCCTTAATTGATTGTTTTATTAAAAACTTTTTCGGACGGATTCGAGCTAATACTCACATGCAATAGCCTCATCAACGAATGCTTTAATAAGTTTTATATCCGCATCGAAAAAATGATCGGAGGGAGACAGAATATACCCTCCTCCTGCACCTGCTTCGTTAAAACATCTTCTCACCTCCTTTCTGGTATCGTACTCTGAACAGTCATTGAAAAAATGAAATTGATCAAAACCCCCTATCATACATACTTTGTCTCCTATTCTTTTTTTGGCTTCAGCAAGATTTACATCTCCTCCCATTCCCGGAGGAGTAAATGTTTCCATTGCATTAGGATTCATCGCTGCTATATCTTCCAGAATAGGCATCATACCGCCGCATGTATGGTAGACAATCCGCTGACCAGCCTTATGTGCCAGATTTATTAATTCTGCATCATAGGGTGCTACAAAAGAATTGAAAATACCAGGAGAAATGACAGTTGTGGAAGCATCACCTCCACCCAATTCCAAAATATCATATTTAGCACCCTTAAGCGATTCTACATATACCGTTTTCCGTTGTTGTAGTATTTTAAGAAAAGTATGCACCCAGTCCGGATCTTCAAAACTTGCCATAATCAGGTTCTCAATACCGTATAAACATGCAAAATCCTGCCAGCATCCCGGTTGACCAAATCCATCGAAGCAGCATATATGTCCCCTGACCAGGGCTTTATCTCCGATTTCATCAGCGGTATCATTAATGATCTTCACATCACATTTGGGTGCGGGTAAATATTTGGCGATCACATCTATATCCTTTTTTTCCTTGATCAGGTATTCCTTCACCCAGGTAGAATGAACGTCCGATTGAAGGATCATGCTTAACGTTTTTTCCGGTGTTACAATACTGAATCTCTGAGTATTCTTATTATATCCTTCTAATTGGTCAATTTTGATCTTCCAATTGTTTGTACAGATTCTTCTGGCTTCAAGGAAACCTGGTTCGCCTTGTTCCGGGTCAAAGTACTCCCCTTTATCTATATCCGGTGTATGGGCAATAATCCATTTGATCGGATCCATTCCGAAATATTTGAAAAATTCCATTTCATCGATACCGTTCATGTACCTGTCCAGAAAATAGGGCATAATATGATGTGTGGTTACCGGAAGCCTGTCTGGTATACCCTTGTTTAAAGCGGTTAAAAATCTTTGTTTAGAATTCATTTCTGAAACATCCCCTCAGCGGAATGACTATTAACAATTTCAACATCTCAATAAAAAAATACATTTAAATACATACAATCCTTCCTGTTTTCATACTTAGTTAAAAAAGATGAAAGAAAGAATCTGATTTGATAAAAAAGAGTTCTATTTCAATTCTTAAAGATTTATTATTAAACTAAATCAATACTTCATTCCGAAATGCATATAATTAGTAATTCATTGCCAATCCTTTCGCAATATGGCCCACAACGCTACATCCTCAAACTTCCCCCACTTCCGTACACGCTGTCGAAGAAGACCTTCCTGTTTGAACCCGGTTTTCTCCAATACGCGGCCAGTGGCCGGATTTCGTAACATATGATAGGCATAAAACCTGTTAAGACCAAGGACCTCAAATCCGAATTGCAACAACGTCCGGATAACTTCACTCATATAACCTTGTCCCCAGTCTTCAACAGCCAACCAGAAACTCAGCTCCGCCTGTGAATGCTCCTGTTCGATTTGCCGTACTTCGATCACTCCACAAAAGCGTTCTCCTACTTTCTTCTCAATGATGAAAGTGACCGATTGCCCCTTTTTTTGTTCAGCCTGTTGCCTCGAAATATAACGCTCAGCTTCTCCGTCGGGATATGGATGTGGCAGGGAGATCATTGTATCCGCAATCTCGCGGGTACTGGCCGCCTTCTGAATAACTTCCGCATCAGAGGATTTAACCGGACGAAGCCGTAAACGCTGAGTTTCAAGTACAGATTGTCCAATCATATCAAGCTAAATTATCCTTAAAAATAATAAAAGAGAAGTATGGCTCAAGGATATAATACACCGTTATCGATCATCCTCGCTTGCTCATTCAGCACGATTTGATAGCTATCTAAAATTTCCTCCGCACAAACCGGGAGCGACTGATTTAAAATAATCTGATCATGCATAAAAGTGCGAAACATATAATAACGCCCTTCCTTTAAAGATATTTCCAACCATTTACACGCTTCTGACGAATTTCCAGAAAGTAAATTTAATATGGTTAAATTATAGGGTATCCAGAAATCTGCCCATGTATGGGGTCTGTAAAACCAATCCTTTTCATATTTTAATTTCATTTTTTCTAAAATACGGAAAGCCCGCAGGGTATCTCCCAATTTTATATAGCAATCAATTACACGCAGTGTATCTTCAATCCTTTCAAAATGATATAATGCCTGCTGATAATCCAGCCGGTGATAGCTTAACATACCCTGATTCAAGTGCCACGTACTGGTATCCTGTGTATAGGATAATACCCTGTCAGAGAACGATGCATAAGCTTCCCAATCCTGCTGGGCTTCCAGGCATAGTAAATAACTTAACAAGGCAAATCGATTATCAGGCTCAATTTCCATAGATCTAGTAAAATAATCTTTTGCTTTTTCATGATCTCCGATGTAATAATATAATATGGCCATATAATTCAGCGGTTCGGGATCCCGTGGATTCAGGGTGATTCCTTTTTGAAAATAGGTCATTCCATCTGAAAACTGACCTATGTTAACCATATAAAAGCCAAGGTTTGAAATGGCATCTGTAAAATTAGGATTGATTTTAACAGCTTTCTGTGTGTAGGATATCGCCAGATCCATATTGTTTTTTGTCCTTTCAATCAATCCAAGGGTTTTATATCCTTCGGGAAGTGTTTCATCATGAAGTATACTCAGTTTGGCAAAATATTCCGCAGAATCCAACATTACCTTACCGTATCCGAATCGGAGAACTTTTTGCGCATACGCATCCGCCAATCCTGCATATGCCAGCGCATAGGATGTATCGATTGTCAAGGCTTTCTTAAATAACCGGATGGCAATTTCATTATCTTCCGGATAAAACCGCCGGTAATATTCTCTTCCTTTCAGATAGAAATCATAGGCTAAATAATCATCTGTAGGTTTAGGATTAAGAGTTTTAAAATCCACAGGAATAATCTTAATTTCAAGATTTCTGGCTACCTGTTTGGCAATTTCATTCTGTATTTCCCAGATATTATTCATGGATAATTCTTTGATATAACGACCTGACCAGAGATGTGAATCATCTCTTGCATCAATCAACTGCACTGTTACCAGCACGCTGGATAAATCTTTACGAACGCTCCCTTCAAGAATGAAGTTAACGCCGAGCTGCCTGGCTATATCAGGAATCCCCATAGTAGCATTTTGAAATTTCATGGATGAAGTACGTGATGTTACTTGCAAATCAGATATATACGAAAGTTGGGTCAGGATATCTTCCATGATCCCATTGCAGAAATAATCGTTTTCAGCCTGGGCGGTAATATTTTCAAATGGCAAAACAGCAATGGAGTAGACATCCGGTTTCTTAAATTTTGGGAAGGGAACAAAATACCATAATCCAAGGATTATCAATATCACAATTGCTCCGACAGCAACTTTCCAAATATGTTTAGATGGATAATATTGAAAACTATTTAATCCCTCACCCTTCAATGCATAACACTTAACAGGATGCTTGATATTTTTCAGTTGATATTTACCAATGTATCGAAATGAATATCCCCGATTACTTAAATTATTGTATACTACCTCAGATACAAGGATCTGATTTTTTCTGGCCACATGCTGAATCCGACTGGCAATATTTACACCATCCCCGAAAACATCATTGCCTTCTTTATGTACTTCTCCTATATGTATCCCGATACTCAATTTCAAATCCGGAATTTTATCGCTATCCTTTATAATCTCCTGTGCATAATTAATTGCATTTTCCACTTCCGAAAAAACAACCAGGGTACCATCCCCAATTTCCTTGATTATTTTTCCATGATATTTGCTGCTGTATCTGACATGTATTTCCCTGTTTTTTTTCAGAAGGCTTAGTGCTAAAGATTCATTTTCTCCCATCAACTTTGAATAGCCTACAATATCCGAAAACAGAATGGCTAATATCTGATGCTGAATCATTGCAGTGAAAAAATTAGTGATTTATTCCATCCTCATAACTAAAAGGAAAGGTAACGATAAAAGTGAATAAATTAAAACGATTTCAAATTCGTCCTGCCACCGGCCATCGCAATGCCTAGGCAAGTAGTAAGACGTTTAGTTCCCAACTTTATTTCCCTGATCGAAAAGAATCAAAATCTTTCATTATATTAGATATTCACAATGATACACTTAATCAAATTTTAATGACTTTTCTTATTTTAAATAAAGAATTATGTCCAGATCAATTATTTTTTTAATTATCATTTCTTCTATTTTCCTTCTATCATGTGAAAAAGAGAAGGAGCAAACTATCCGGGAAAAAGTGATTATCGGATACGTTCCCGGATTCCGGGGTGAATTGGATGAACAAACCATCGATGCCCGAAAACTCACCCATATCAATTATGCTTTTGTCAATGTAAAAGACAGCATGGCCTGGCTAACCAACATGGAAACCGACACAATCAATTTCCGGCGGTTGAACCTCCTGAAAGAAGACAATCCCGATCTAAAAATCCTGATCTCTATCGGTGGATGGTCATGGAGCGAAAATTTTTCAGATGCCGTGTTAAAGGAAAGTTCCAGGGAAAAGTTTGCTCGAACAAGTGTAGAAATTGTCGAAAAATATGATCTCGATGGTGTGGACATCGACTGGGAATACCCGGGCCAGAAGGGTCAGGATAATGTATTCCGACCGGAAGATAAACAGAATTACACCCTGATGTTCAAGGCTATCCGTGAAAAACTGGATGAACTTTCAGAGAAAACCGGCAAAACCTATGGACTCACAACTGCAGTAGGTGCAAATTATAAATATATTGAAAACACGGAAATGGATAAGGCCCAGGAGTACCTTGATTATGTGCTCCTGATGACCTATGATTATTATACTTCCGGCGATTCTGCCGGGCACCATACCAATCTCTTTCCTCCAGAAGACTATGAAATTGATCAATCAGCCCATAAAACATTCAATCTTTTCCTCGCAGCAGGAGTACCGGCTGAAAAAATGGTGATGGGTATTGCCTTTTATGGAAGAAGCTGGTACATGAAAAGCGGTGATAACAGAGGGATAAACAGACCCGTAGATTCAGTTACCAGGGCTGGCGGTTATAGTTTTATAAAAGACAGCCTGTTAATCCGTCCAGGCTTTGTCCGGTATTGGGATGAAAATGCCAAGGCTCCCTACCTCTTTGATGAGCAAACAAATCAGCTGGTATCCTATGATGATGAGGAATCGGTGAAACTTAAGTGTGAATATGTAAAAGAAAAAAATATGGCGGGAGTTATGTTCTGGCAATATGCCAGCGATCCCAAAGAGTACCTGTTGAATGCGATCAATGAAAGCTTTAAGCCTTAATCTGAAAAAATATTCCAAAAAAGAAATGTACACTGACTTCGGAGACGATTCCCCCATATTTATTCCGTCTCCGAAGATGTTTCCTCACCGGATATGATCGCGAAATTATTCCAAGAATTTCCGGGATCAGATCATCATATCTAAACGGATACTTAGTCAAATACCGAAGATGCTTCCTCCCCGGACTCCGTTCCGGGGTCTGTTCATGAATCTTAACTAAAAACGTTTACAGATCACGTTTCCTTTAATTGTTAGGAGAACCTGCATGCCAGGTAGGTTCTGCAGGTAGGTTCTGGAAGATATCATAGTCCGAAGAGGTATTATTCCTAATCAATCTTTAACATCGAAAAATAAATCCTTATATGTTGGATTAATAGATTTTATTAAATTTTCCTTCCAGTTTCTACGATAACGTTTTAATTGCCGTTCTCGATGTTTGGCATCGTTGATTTCATGATATATTTCAAAATATAGAAGCTTAAAACAATTATACTTGCTTGTAAATCCTCTATAAATTTTTAATCGATGTTCTACCGTCCGTCGACAAAGATCATCGGCAAACCCTGTATAAAAAACATAATGATTCCAATTGGAAACAATATAAACATAGTAATATTTCATAGCTGGTAAATTGAAATTAAACTGAAAAATTTGGATGAGCAAAATAGAAAAATCAATAAGATATTAAAATAAAAGTGTTAAAATTCCTCTATTTATAAATTAAGTTTTCCCCAGCTTATTTCTGATTCTAGCTGGCAAAAACCAACGTCTTAATTTTTATTTATAAACAGATCCCGGAACAAGCCCGGGAGGGGATTCGTGTTCCGATTAAGTATTCAGTTAATTTTGAAATCCTAAACATCCTCAAAATTTTTTTAATTACTCTAGACACTTCCGGTATCTTTTTATCAACTCTGATCAGTAACGTTTAAAACCCCCGAAGATGCTTCCTCCCCCCGTTCCGGGATCTTTTTAAGAATCTTTACCAGAAACGTACGCAGATCCCGGTCCTTCCTTTAGTCCAGGGAGTCCGAAAAAGAGATATTTGTTACAGTGAGATAAACAATTATATTTTAAATATCATTTCTTGTTTGAGTCATATAAAGTAATCCCTCTCTCTTGCTGTAAAAAAGGTGGCAAACTACAAAAATTACATACAGTTAATAAACTTCATTTTTTCAATGCTTTCAACATCTGAATCAACTATATTTAAAATGAAGTTATACACCTGATATTTTTTTAATCATGGATAAATCTGCTTTTTTATCTACACCTTCACAAAATAAACTCAACCGCCGAACTTTTATCAAACAGAGTCTGCTTGTCGGATCCTCGATTTTTGTATATAGCCATTGCGCTAGAAAATCAGATTACCCAATAATTAAAGGCGATATCCTGAAACAGGATAAATTGCTGGGTGGCCTCAAACAGTTTAAAGGTCCATCCTGGCTACCCAATGCGCAATGGTATGAAAGTGAGAATGTTGGGGATGGATTGAGTTATCAATTCCCTGAAGGTAGTTTGGCCAATAAACTTTATATCATAACTGATATGCTTGCCGATGGCAAACATATGATCAAGTACCAGATCATTCTACAGGAAGGAGAAGGCGGGCCAGAATTTAAATTCCAGTTTGGTGTACTCAACCAATGTTCACTGCGCGTACGATTACCTCTCAGCCTGGTCGACCAGAACCGGTGGGGCATTGACCGGGAAGGTGCTTTTCTTAAGCCACGGTGCAGCGGTGACAGGGTAAACCTGCAGAAAGTAGACCGGATGCGTCTTATAATCCTTAGAAAAAGTGACCAGCCAGCCCGGTTCTGTATCACACCCATAATATCCAGCAGTGAGGAGGTCCCACTTATTCAACATCCTCTCCTGCCAAAAGGCAAACTAATTGACGATATCGGTCAGAGTACAATCCACGATTGGCCGGAGAAAACGAAAAGCGTTGATCAAATGAAACAAATTCTGCAAAATCGTTTGAATGAGTCCAATCATACATGGCCTGATACGATGTCTGAATGGGGCGGCTGGAAAGAAAACAGGCTCGATGAAGGGTCAGGATTTTTCCGGGTACATCATGATGGAAACCGGTGGTGGCTGATTGATCCGACGGGATATTATTTCTGGTCAACTGGGATGGATTGTGTTCGCGTGGATACCACCGCAAACTTCTACCTACTTGAAGATGCACTTTCCTGGATCCCGGAAAAAGAAGGAGAATTTGCTGACATATTCAGTGAAAGGAACGGGCACCCCTTTATCAATTACCTGGCAGCCAATTATGTCAGGACATTCGGCACAAATGGTTGGCGGGAAAAATGGGCTAAGATCGCCCTTGATGAATTGAAACGCCTCAGGATCAATACGGTAGGCAATTGGTCAGAATGGGAATATGCCAGCAAGGCAAAATTCCCTTATGTCCGCCCGATGAGTTTCAGGCCGCAAAGAGTTGCAAATATATATCGTGATTTCCCAGACGTTTATCACCAGGATTTTGAAAAGGATGCCCTCGATTATGCTCAGGAATTATCAGATACAAAAGATGACCCGGCGCTGATCGGGTATTTTATGATGAATGAACCTACCTGGGCATTTTCATCGGAATTACCTGCTGCAGGTATGTTGTTCAATACTCCTTCTTGTGTGACAAGGATCGAATTAAAAAGATTTCTCACGGATAAATATGGGGATAATGCATCTTTTTCGGAAAGCTGGAAGATGCGAGTTACGTTAGACCAGATTGGAGAAGGTTCCTGGACAGAACGATTTACGGAGGATGCCCTGGCCGACCTGGAGGCTTTCAGTCAGATGATAGTGGAAAGATATTTTTCCATTTTAGCCAGATCTTGTAAACAGGTTGATCCTAATCATCTGAACCTGGGAATCCGGTATGCTGGGATTCCTCCTAAATGGGCGGCAGAGGGCATGCGTTCCTTTGATGTGTTCAGTATGAATAACTATCGTGACAAAGTCCCTTTTGATGTAACTGAAGAGATCCATGAACTGTTGAAAATGCCAGTAATTATTGGCGAATGGCATTTCGGTTCATTGGATGTCGGTCTACCTTCATCCGGGATCGGGCATGTACATACCCAGGTTGATCGGGGAAAAGCCTACCGGGTTTATATTGAAGATGCAGCAGCCAATCCTTACTGTATCGGTACACACTGGTTTACCTTGTATGACCAATCAGCACTTGGTAGATTTGATGGGGAAAATTACAATATCGGCTTCCTGGATGTTTGCAACAGGCCACATACTGCTTTGTGTGAGGCCGCCATCCGAAGCCATGAGAATATATATCAAATTGCTGCAGGAGAAGTCAGGCCATTTATCAATGCCCCGGAATATCTGCCAATGCTGTTTTGAATGAATGCTAATAGGTTCTGGAGGGGATAATTTTTTCTATGAGAGGATCTAAGTGATCCCCTATGACCCGGATTACAAAAATCCAATAAGAGGATTAAAATAGAGTAGAAAAAGTTTTATTTTTTATCCCCGGAAGTATTATCTGAATTATTGAAGGTTGCATTAAAAGATAATGTGATGATATGTGCGTGTAATCTATTTGATCGCTTAAAATAGGAATATCGAATTGTTATATTGTTAAACAATAATTTCTTTCCCATATATACATTTGGGGTATATCTTCCGCTGAAACCAAAAATATAGGTTCTAAATTTTGAGAGATCAAAATCAGAGGTGAAATAATTCTCAGTGGGCCTATGTTCCATAAAAGGTGCAAAATATCTGGAACCCTGCTGAAGATAAAAACGAAGATGAGGACCCAGGGAAAATCGAGGAGAAATTTTGATAACCGTTTCATTTTCTGCAGCCAGTCCAATTATTCCGAAATCATCCATATAAACATTCAGCACATTTCGAGAAATAGTTCTTCCTCCCACAAAACTGTTCCATTTAAATCCGAGTACACCTTTGAGTCTATTGTTAGGCAAATTTTCCACTACCAATGTGCTATCTGAGAAGTAAACACGATGGAAAGGAGTAGACAGCAATCCTTTTTGATAGATTAATTCAAGGAAGACTCCAACAACATTTCTTTTATTGATTATTTGCGTCAGACCTGAATTTAATGCATATGTATTTCTGTTATGCACAGTGAACCATTCTTTATCACGAAGTTCCGATGGATAAATCAACTTTACAGGTTTGCGATGTTCCCAATTTAAACGCCCCCACCGCAGGTCATCGAAAAACATTTGTACATTGACGAAATAAGATCGCATTTTATTTGATGGAGAAAATTCTCCTCCTAATCTAACAGCTCTGGAAAAGTAATCAGATTCTATAGAAAATCCAGCTCCCCCACTTATAGCGAATTTTTCATTTTTAAGCGTTCTGGAATAATCCAGATTCGCATAAGTACGTGCATCGAGCCTGGAAGCGGAAGAAACAACATAATCAATATTGTCCGTAGAAGCAGAGCTGATTATATCGATACCTCCTTTAATACTAAAGCTATTTTTCCCCACAGTCCTTTTTAAATAAATACCTGGAGCGTATACCGTAAGCTTTTCAGTACCTATTCCCCCAGTCACAGCTGAATTATCTCCATCCTGTAAATAATGACTGTAAAGAACTTCAATTTCGGTTTTGTTTATTTTTTTTTGAGTAGCACTCGAATCTGTACTTTGTGATTTTGCAAAATAGCTGTAAAAAGCAAAAGTCCCGAAAATTAAATATCTCATTTTCATATGGGTAGCTTTTTAGTTGCATCCACAACCTCCGCCTGATTTTCCGCTTCCTGCATGGGCACCCCCTTCTCTGATAGATTCAACATAATGCTCGAAGGCTTCTCCAGAATGAACCCCTATTTGCATAGCAGTATCGTCAACGTATACCCTTTGATACGGTTTTAGAGTTGTACATGAGCCCATTATCATCAAAAGTGCAATATACAGGGATAACTTAATTCTGGTTTTCATATTGCAAGTCTAATTTTTGTGAAAAGAAAGTCTGATTGTCTTCAGTGATGAAAACACAGTGGGTATTTGGTAATTGATTTATAAAATCTATCCCTCTTTCCCGACCCATCACAGAAACTGCTGTTGCTAATGCGTCAGAAAGTTCAGCACTTGGAGAAATTACTGATACACTTTTTATACCTTGAAGTGGCAGGCCTGTCTTTGGATTTATGTTATGAGAATATCGCTTTCCATTGTAAATAAAATATTGCTCATAATCACCGGAGGTAGCTACAGATGCAAAAGATACAGGAATGTAAAATAGTATTTCTTTTGTATTATCAGGATTGGTAATACCCATTTTCCAAAGAGAACCATCTGGCTTCGTACCGAAGGCTGTCAGATCTCCACTCGCATTTATGTACCCGGATTTAACTCCTTCTTTCTGCCATATTTTTTTTACACAGTCTGCTGCATATCCCTTACCAATAGCAGCAAAACTGATGTACATCCCCATTTTTGCCAGATAGACAGAAAAGTCATCTGATGATAATTCGATATTGTGATATCCAATCTTCCGCAATGTATGTTGTATAGTTTTTTTTTCAGGAATTCTAAGAATTGAATTTTTAAAATTATACAATTTTTTTAATGGTCCAACTGTAATATCAAATGATCCTTCAGAAATGGTCGAAATCCGTTTGCAACGTTCCAGTAACCTGAAAATTTCATTTTCAACAATTACTGCTTTTTTACCTGCATTTGAATTTATTCTCGAAGTATAGGAATCCGGATTGAACTCAGATAGCAAATTTTCTAATCTTTTAATTTCCTCTATCCCCATCTGCAACAGTTTATTTGCCTTTTCTTTGTTTTCCGCCACAACCAGCAATTCAAAGGAAGATCCCATCAACTTTTGTTTAACTCGAAACTCATTCATATAACTTTTGAAGGTTATCCTTTATCATTGATAGCATTTCCTCAACGTTTTCATTCTGATAATATATTCTCCGGTATTGTGTCGTATCCTGCCGTGCGATGATCAGTGTAGGGAAGACGCCATCAAATTCAAATTTTTCTGCTATTCTATCATTATGTTCTTTCACGTCCGAGGGTAATTTTTTTCTTTGAGGAAAATCAATCCTTTCCAATTTAATATCCAAAAGATTAATTTGCTGTTGAAATGCAGAATCATTTAGAATCTTTTTTTCAAGTCTTGCACAGTTGGTACACCAATCAGAACCCTCAAACACATATAGTATTACCGAGATATGCCCGTCAGAATTAGCAATTAGACCTAAGCCCGATAAACCAAATAAAAGCGTGGTGATTATTAATTTCATCGTGTAGACTATTGATGTAGAAAACATATCAGAAAACATTCAAAGGAGGTAATCTATAAATTTCTTTATATGGATTACAAATTAACTATTTTTCATGTTAGAATGTTGTATAGCTAATTAGTATTTAAATACGCATAAATCTACAATTATTATATCCTTTTAATTACGATAATATCCGTTAATCGTTAAATCCTTGATTTTATTATAATATTATTTTAGATGTATATTCCAAATCTCCACATCGCTTTCAGGTATTTCACTTGTTGTGAATTCCAGTAATTTATTTGATGATTTCCGAGTGAGTACTCTTTTCTTAAGGATTTCGGTCAGCTCAAATTCACCTTCTACTGGGAGATTTAAATTGATGGTTACTTTCTCAGTAGATTCACCCTGATTTAATACGTATAACAAATATCCATCCGGATTTTGATGCAATCGGATGACCATCGGATTTTCGGTTTTTCCATCATGGGAGGTGGTGAATGATCGATTTATTTTTGCCCAGTTTGTTAAACCAAGTATAAACTGGCTATTATTTTTTTCGATATCAGGGTGATTATCTAAAAAGGAACCAATAAAAAGAGTCTCTCCTTCTCCATAGGTCGAGGCTACCAGGCAGGGTGTGCCATCATTCAATCTGGCAAGTACCTTACTCCTATCTTCATAAAGACGATCAACAGATTCTGAAAAATAAACGCCCTTCAATGTTTCCCCTTTCGATAACCCTGCCATGGACGGATGAGTGTTATCTATTATTTCCAATGAAACTTCTTCTTTCACTTCAACTTTACTTTCCCGGACACCGAAAACATCGCTTAAACCCATTCCGGGTATTATATCTGTAGCGTAACCACGATCATCATTCCAGGCCAGTCTCGCCTCAGCCACTGCAAACCCTCCCTGTTCAACAAATGCCTTCAAGCCATCTGCTGCTTTTTGAGTGAACATGACTGGGAAAGGGATTATAATCAATTTATATTGTGATAAATCTCCATTTTCAAGGTCTCTACGATGAATAAATTCAACAGGAATGTTGAAACTGGACAATACCCTGTAATAACCAATTAATGACCTGGAATGTCCGGCACCCCGTCCGCCAGCTTCTCCTTCCCCTCCAACCATTTGAGCAAGTGGATTATAAACAAGGGCTACTTCTGCCATTATGGGTTTCGATGTCAGAAACAGTTCCTGATTTTCATTTACAAATGCAGCAATCTTCCCAAGGGCCCTGGCGCGTTCGGTAATTGTTCCATCGAGGTTGATCAATCCATAACCTCCGGATTCATACCCTGAGCTCATCGGATAAAATGCATAAATATTAACTGCTTTTGCACCAGTGGCAAGTGATGACCAGAACCAGATCCGCTGATCAGCCGGAGTAACTTCATCTCCGATCCTTAAACCTACAGTTCCAAATCCGGATTGAAATTCACCCACATAATACCCTCCATTTTTCTTGTTCGCACTATAAGAAAAATCCGCATTGGTCATAAATACCCAACGTCTCCAATCCCCGGGCTGGTTATGCTTAGGATACTGCGAAATGCCATAAAAATCAACCTGCTCAGCAAACAGAAAATCATCCTCTGCCCCTGTACCATGAGGTGAACTGAAAATAGAAGCGGGCGAGGCATGAGATGTGATTACGCCTGATTGATCAACCTTTCTTACAGCATCATACCGTAGTCGTAAATCCTCGGCCATCTTCTGATAGATAAAATTCTTCCAATCTATAAAATCGGTATAACTTAAAATGGTATTAAATCTTGGTGGTTCTACGTCTTCCCAGGTTTCAAATGTCCGGTACCAGGCTTCATTAAGTGCCTCCAGATTCTGATATTTTTCTTTTAACCATTGACGGAATCTTTCCTGGGTATGTGGGCAATAGCAATACTGGGCATTTGGTATCCACCTGGGTCTTCCCCATTGCACAATATGTGGTTCACTCCAAAGATCCCATCCATAAAAATTGGGGTATTGACTCGCCACTTTTGCAGTCTCTGTATAAAAACTTGCAAAAGCTTCTCTGATTCCAGGATGATCTATGCAATATCCTGGTGCGGATTGGGGTTTAATTTTGTCTCCACTGTGAGATTCAAGAAGACCATCCGGATATAACTTACCTACCCAGTCCGGTGCGGATTCACCATACATCTGGATAAATACTTTCAGACCTGTCTCTTGTGCAAGCTCACATAATAAACTTAAATTTCTTAAATTGTATTCCCCTTTTTGGGGTTCCGTATGGGTCCATTCTACCCAGGTCCGCACAGTGTTGAATCCAAGTGATTTGATCTGTTCAAGGTCCCCTCGCCATTCATCTCTTGATTGCGGTGTTATGGTCGATTGCATGGGAGCCCTGGCCTTTCCCCCACTGTACCAGACTGAAACCGGGAAAAAATCCGGTTGAGAGAAATCTTTTACAGCTTTAACAGCAGTTGTGCCTGCTGGTTCTTCCTGGATTTTTTCATTACACCCAGAAAGCAATATAACAATGAAAAAAGTGAAAAATGATAATTTCTGAATTTGGATCAGCCTTTTCATGAATTGCAATAATTTTAAAGTAATTATACAAGTTAAATAGCAAATGAACTGTTAACACGATTGAATATAAATGAATGGGAATAAAATAAAAACAGTAACATAATTTATTATAAATTCAATAACAGATATTCTTAATCTGAAAGAACTCCTAGGAATTATGTTTTACCAATTAATGATCAATGATCCATAAGAACCAATAACCTATTATATAATTACTTTTTTAATGTACTGAAAATCAGCATTTTGACTGAACTGCAAAATTTTTAATATTATGATGAATATTATAACTAGTTAAAAGAAATCAGTTACTTATGTCCTCGCCGGACACGCCTTCCTTTCTTCCTTGTTGAAGAAAGGAAGCAAAGAAAACAAGACAAAAATAATTTTCCACAGCCCCTCTACAATTCTTCCTACAGTCCCCTTTACCAGCCCACGGCATCGCACCCACAATTTTTGTCTGGCCAGCACTCTTCGTCCATTGTTTAATCCGAAAAATTCATAATTTTTTCGGGTTAATAACTCCCCTAGGAATTAATTTTATTATGTGAACCTGATCACAGACACCTGACTCCTTGTACAACACACCAACTATTTATAAATCAAATCTACAAAGCCAAGGCTCATCTGTGGCAGTAATATAATAATAATCAAGGCTAAAATCAGAACGAAATAAAATGGCAAAAGATCTTTGATCATATGCTCAATTCGCAATCCTGATACCACTGAGCCAATATAAAGGCAAGCACCCACCGGAGGTGTTATCAGACCCAATGCCAGATTTGTAACCATGATAATCCCAAAGTGCATCGGCTCAAACCCAATACTTTCTGCAAGAGGTAATAGAAGCGGAGTAAATACAATGATAGAGAAACCCGGATTCAGAAACATCCCGGCAACCAATAATATGATGTTAATAAAGAGCATAATAAGGTATGGATTCTGGGTAAAAGAGGTAATGGATCCAGTAAGGATTTCAGGAATGCCCTCAATTGTAATCAGGTTTGAAAATAGCAATCCTGCCGCAAGTTCCAGAGCAACAATCCCTGTGGTACGACCTCCCTCGTAGATAATCCGATAGATTTTTCCGAAATCCATTTCCTGGTAGAGAAAAGCTCCAATCAGCAGGCAATATACAAAAGCAATAGCTGAGGCCTCGGTAGGAGTGAAAGTACCAAGAAAAATGCCTCCAAGAATGATAGCTGGAGCCAGTAAAGCAGGAAATCCATATACACTAGTCCGGATTACTCTTTTCACCGAAAATGCAGTCGATCTGGACCATTGTTTCCGGAGAGCAAATACCGTGTTGATCAGAATTAATAATCCGGTAATAAAAAGGCCAGGTACCAGACCGGCAGCAAGGGTCGCTCCAACTGAGGTATTCGCAATCGTTGCGTAGATGATCAATAATATACTCGGTGGGATGATCACCGCCATGGTAGAGGATGCGACAGTAATAGCTGTGGCATATTTTAAGGGATACTTCCGTTTGACCATCTCCTTAATTTCTACGGATCCAAGACCAGCAACATCAGCTACAGAAGAACCACTTAAACCGCCAAATATCATACTGGCCAGAATATTCACCGCGCCAAGGGATCCCGGAAGGTAACTTAAGAGGGATTCGGAAAAATCAAAAATCCGTCTGGCCACACCCCCATATGACATAGATATACCTGCCAGCATAAATAGTGGTATGGCCACCAGGAGGTAACTGTCAAGTGAATTGTAAAATAAGGTCACTACACTTATCAACGGATACATATCAAAAAAAAGCAGGGAAAAAATCAATCCAAGCATCAAACTCACGGATATAGGTACCCCGAGGATCATGAAGATAAAAAAGAGTATAACTGTCAATAATGTAGCTGTCATTCTTTCATTTAAAATTCATCAGAAGATCCGGGCATTCCTTCGGGAATCCGAATATCCCACCCCGTTATTTTTTTAGATTTATTTATACTGAAAAGGATATTCTGAATCAACCTGATTGATGTAAGCGCAAAACCAATTGGTATTGCTGCAGTAAAAATGTACATTGGAAAATTAAATCCCATTGCTGACTTGTGCATCTCAAAATGCATCCAGGTTAACTTGAGACCCCAATAAAAAAAGAAGAACGTAAAGACCAGAAATAAAACCTGACTGACTATCCATGTAACTCTGGGATTTAGGGGAAGTCTTTGGGCGATAAAATGAATCCGGACATGCTGGTTATCCTTTGCAGCTGTAGAAATTCCAATCGCACATAGCCAGATAAAAATATATTTTCCCAATTCGGTGGCAAAAACAACTTCAAAATGCACAAAACGCGCCAGAATGCCAGTAAGAACATCAATAACCAGTAATATGGCTAATACAGCCATTAAAAATCCTTCTGTATGTTGATACAAGAATGTAAAAAAATGGACTATCCTTTTTCCAAATTTTCTTATGAGCATATTTTTGATTGGTTTATAATGGCTTTCTTACTTAATATTTTTCAATTTCTGCTAAAAATGCATCCATAAAGGTTTTAGAAAAGGTTTTTTCATATTTATCCCATACGGATTTAACTGCTTCCTTAAAATGAATCTTTTCTTCGGGCGAAAGATAATGAATCTGCATGCCTTCTTGGGCAATTTTACTGCGTAGTTCTTTTGTGTTTTTTTTCAGAAGTTCTTCCTCATAAGCGACCGATGCATCGGCGACCTCCTGAATCATTTGTCGTTGTTCAGCAGAAAGATTATTCCACCACTCAACATTAACCAAAACCACTTCGATATCAGTAGAATAATCCCAAATGGTCATAAACTGTTGAACCTCATACAGCCTGGAACTATAAATAACATCCTCAGCATTTTCCTGTCCATTAATGGTATTGAGTTGAAGCCCATTGTATACTTCCCCCCAGGCCATCGGTACCGGATGAGCACCCATAGCATTCATATTATCGACAAAAAGTTGATTGGTCATTACCCTTAATTTCAATCCCCGTATATCTTCGATATTTTTTACAGGTCGTTTATTATTTGTTAGTTGCCGAAAACCACGAGGCCACCAGGCAATAATATTGAGATTTTTTGTATTTAATTCTGAATTGATTATTTCCAGAACTGAACTTTTGCTCTTTACCAATCCGGCTACCTGATTGATATCCCTGAACAGGAAAGGGAGACTGACGATTGAAGTCTTTCGAACAAGATTGGCCAGATATGCAGTGGTTGTAATATGTATCTCAATAGTCCCCTGCTGACACATTTCAATTTCCGCATTTCCTTTTCCTCCAGATAAAACCCCGGAATGATATACTCTGGGTTGAATGTCACCCCCACTTTTTTCATTTATGTTATTTGCCAGAAAAATACCACCAAGGGTTACAATATCGGTAGGTGCATTGACCATCGAAATTTTGGGTCTGATGATAGTTGATTTTTCCGATTGGATACACCCTTGAATAATTATGAACAAAACCAGAGACCATCTCATTAGTGATCGAATATTTTCATCTGCATTATTAAAGTATCTCATTTATTTACTATGCAGTTAATTAAATCTTTGTTGTTGCCCCTGCTTCCATACGGCTTTCACCTTATCTAACGCACTCAGATCCTTGAAAGGATTACCTTCCAGGGCTATCAAATCCGCATCCTTACCGGTTTCCAGACTACCCGTTCTATCATCGATCCCACATACTTTCGCCCCATGTAGGGTAGCGGATTTGAGTGCTTCCAGCCGAGAGGCTCCCAATTCCTCCAGATATACGATCTCTTGCGTGAGCTCACCATGCATCCCATCCGTACCCACCGCAAAAGGGACACCCGCCGAAATTATAGCTGTCATTCTCTCGGCGATCATTTCTTTTTCTTTAACATGTCCCGGGATAAGCCTGGCAGGAAGATGATTCACTCTTTCGTCCATCAGAATCGGACTTGGAGTAAGTACAAGCCCCGTTTTTGTTTTTAATAGGTGATCAATCTGGTCATCACTGATATGGTAGGCGTGTTCCAGTGAATCCAATCCCAGTTCCAGTGCCCAATCCATTCCAATCCCGCCTACACAATGAGCTCCAATCCGTAAACCGCTTAGATGTGATTCTTCTATCGCAGTTTTGATCTCTTCGCGGGAAAGAAAACTGGGCAACTTGCTATCTCCCCTTAGCGTACCTGTGATATAAATTTTGATAAAGTCGGCCCCGGCACGAACGTTTTCCTGAATTGCATTACGAATTTGCCTAATTCCGTCAAACGGATAACCTACAAATCCATGACCATGGGGAGCACGAATACCCCGTGTAGCTACCACCAAGTGAGGGCCATCCACCAGTCCCTCCAGAACAGCCTCCCGGCAGGCTATATCCAAAAATTCTTTATCACCGCAGCAACGGCAGGTAGTCACTCCTGAATGCAGATCTTTTTTCATCATGGCAGCAGCCCTTAGTGTAAGCACGGGAACAGGATCCGACATATGATCAAGATAGTTTTCCATTGTAGGATCCATGGAAAGATGTGTATGACAATCAATCAATCCGGGCATCAAGGTGGTACCCGGAAAATCAAGTAACCGGTCATGTGCATAATGGATTAAATTCTCAATGGCTCCAACCGCTTGTACAATCCCCTTCTCGATAAGAACCGCCCCCTTTGGAAGTACCGATTCACTTATTCCATCCCAAAGGAAATCCCCACAAATGATGGTAGTTTCTTCCATTTATTGTATGTATTTTTTAAAAAATTCAGAAATATTTTATCAGTTTCTATGTTTCTCTTTTTGATCAATGGTTTTTTCGACTACTTCATACAGATCGGCTCCTTCCCGATCCTGCATTCCCAGGTTCTCAGCCATGGCAAAATATTTAGCAGCTCCCACTGCTGCGTACGCCGGCATCTTAATATCTTTTGTTGTATTTACTACGATAGATACATCTTTACACATCTGTCCCAGACCTCCGGGAGAAGGTTTGTCTTTTAATACACTTTCAGATAAAAATCTGAAATAATCGCTGCCCGCTATTCCGCTTCCGATCACTTTACTGACCAGTGAGGCATCCAGTCCCAGTTGTCGCGCCATGGTAATTACTTCCATCGTGGCAGCATGTGTCACCCCTACCAGTAACTGGTTACAATGTTTAACTGCCTGACCCATTCCTGGTTTGTGACCAACGTGGATGATATTACCAATCAATTCTAAAATTGGTTTTACCCTAGTCAATACTTCAACCGGTGCAGCCGCTATCAGCGTTAAACTACCCGAAGGTATCCTGGCAGGCCCCCCGGTGAATGGACAATCTACGAATCCGACTTTTTTCTTCAGACAAAGCTCTACCTGACCTTCAAGAGTAGAACGGTTGATGGTACTCATACAGATAATAATTGATCCGGGGATTGCCTTATTTAGAATTCCTTTACTTCCGGAAATCACTTCCGTTACCTGCTCATCATTGAGAACCATCACCAGCACAATTTTTGCTCTTTGAGCTACTTTTCCAGGATTTTCAAGATAAATACCCCCCATGTCTTCCATCATTGGTTTGATATCGGGACGAATGTCATGACCATAAACTTTAAAACCAGCAGTCAAAAATGCTTTTGCTGCTGGTAGACCTGTACGACCAAGTCCAATAATACCAATTGCTTCCGGCATATTATAGTTGATTTAGTTCCGGGATTATTGGGGAATCATTTCGGTTTGTCAAAATCAAAATTTATTAATTACCCCACTTCAAATTAAATAAAAATTAAGTAACTGCAAAATGGCATTGGATAACCCGGAAAATGGACATATTAAACAATATATCCCGTTGCCAAATAAATGAGAAAATTTTACATTTGTTATCGGCAGGAAGAATAAGTACCTGTTTTCTCACTTTAAATCAAGGTTTATAGTTATCATCATTACTGAAACTGACTGCCGGAAAAATCATCATGATAATTAACCAGAAAAAATGTGTGGCATGTGGCAATTGCGTACCGGTTTGTCCAATGGGTGCCATTTATGTGGATACATTCACAAAACGTGCTCAGATTTATGATGATGCATGCGTTGAATGTGGCACCTGTTTCAGGGGTATGAGTACCGAAAACCTTAATCCTGTTTTGGTAAGGACAATCCGGAGGATCGCAAAATGGCTGCAGTTCCGGTTTGAACCGGAACCGGATGTATGTCCTACAAGTGCATTCGAAATGAATGACCTTGAAATGCCCCGGTTAATACGGCAGATTTTCTCTGATCCTGTAGTTGAACATACTTCCACGGGAATCAAAGGTAGGGGAACAGAAGAAGTAAAAACCAACGATGTAAGTTTAAGGGTTGATACCGGTGAGGTTGGCTATACGATTGAGTTTGGCAGACCGGGCGTCGGCGTAAGATTTTCTGAAATTCAGGAGATGACCCGGACGCTCGCGAGGAATGGTGTTACTTTCGAAAAGAATAATCCAATTACACATCTTATGACCGATGTAACTACCGGTGATCTACGTTCGGATATTTTGAATGAAAAGATCCTATCCGCAATCGTAGAGATCAAAACACAAATTAACGAAGTAGAAAACGTATTGAAAACTGTGAATGATGTAAATCAAAATATTGATACAGTGATCGCTATTGGCATATCGACACGTTGCAATGGAGAAGGCGAAGATACCTCACTTGCCCCTCTTCTCGATGAACTTGGACATACTTATAACAGAGCCAAAACAAATATGGGTCTTGGAAGGATCACCAATAAAATAGAAGTATCCGGATCAAAGTAAAGAAATTATGACCAATACGTTACATCGATATGGCCTTGCCCAGAGTTTCCGGGATGACTACATCATTTTTGCAATTCCTTCGAAGGGTAAAAATGATGAGGGGTGCATACCTAAACTGAAACAATTCCTTAGAATATGTATCAAACACAATCCATCCAACATCGGTAATGGTAACAGAGGGATGCTTGTCCCTGAAAAAAACCTGGGTCCCGCGGCGCACTGGAAAAGAGATTGTACCCCCGATTGGGAAGCTGTAATTGAAGGGATTAATAAACCCGGTACTGTTGCGGCAGTATTTACTTCGGAAGAAAGTGCATCGGCTTGTTTTAAGGAAGTAGTCGAAGCTGATTTCGGAATTTCTGTCAATATCAGCACATCCGTGGAAAACGCCAAACGCGTGGGTGAAAATTGTGGAATAAAACGTCATAGTGTGGAATATGCACTTGCATTGAGAGATCCGCATGACCATCTGCCCAATTCCCAGATACTGGGTCTTTCTACCATGTGTGGCCATGGGATGGTTTCTTTTAATATGGCTAAAAAAATGCTTGATATGGTTCGTGAGGGACGCCGGACTCCTGAGCAGGCGGTTGCTACCCTGGTTCGTTTATGTCCGTGCGGCATTTATAATCCTGAACGGGCCACGCGGTTGCTGGAAGAGGCAAGGAAGGAGCAGCGATAAAATCCTGAATTGATATTATTGAAGAAAGAGATGAGGCTGTATTCTATGTTGAAAAACAAGCTTCGGGCTTGGTTTTTCAATCATACAAACTCAAAAGCCCCAAAACGTCATCCTCGGACTTGATCCGGGGAACTCAACGTATTGAATAACAACTTGTTATAGATCCCTGCTTTCGCAGGAATGACGAAAAAAGGGGATTTTGATACAGCCTCATCCCTTTGATCTGTAATATGTGAAGTATGAGGTTTGCGTCAGCTATATACTGAAAACCTGATGATTATCTTAAGGATCAAAAAGGAAACATAAGGGCTTTATCCCATTAAATAGTAAATAGATCACTAGGTTCTATTCAAGAGTACCCTGGTAAAAGACGCTTGTGACCCTGTAGGATCTTTCATCCCTAACATTCCAAACGACTTTTGGAGGAAGCCATTTAAGAAGCATGGATAGAGATTATACTTAATGGATTGTTTTTCTATTGTGTCTTTATCAGACTACAGGAAATCTGAAAAATATTATATGTCAGAGTGATAATATATCCAGTTCCCCCCGCTCCTCCATCTCCCTGACCTGTACCCTTATGGCTGCTTTCTCATCCTGAGCTCGTTTGACGATTGCCTTGAATTCGGGATCATCCCAGAGGTTTTCAAAAGGCGGGTAGATTTCAATAAAATCATGCCAACCAAATTTTAATCCCAGATCTACGGCATTGGATAAATACTCCACCGCCTTTTCTTTATCGTCCAACATGGCATGAATCAGTGAAAGGGATAAATTTGTCCACCAGTGTTCACGTTCTTTCAATTTATTTTGGAGCGAAGAGCGACAGCTGTTTAAAATTGATAATGCCTGCTGCTCCTTACCGAGTGCTTTGTATATAGGCACAATCCAAACACTGTCCGCGGTATTTGGTATACCTATTTCAAATTGTGCTTCATATTTTATGAAGTGTGCCTCTGCCCGACTAATTTCTCCTGACAAATAAAGGGCAAAAGATTTTATGCTATTACAGTGATGCTCACATGTTGGTATATTGCATATTAAAGAATCAGCCGTTTCAAAAGCCAATTCCGGAGCTGTTTCGATACCTAATAACCAACAGTACTCGTAAATGATAAAACACTTTGGATTAATCTCAAGAGCTGTTTTGTAGTAATGCTTCGCTTTTTCATAATCACCTATGTTAAGATATACTCTTCCCATGTTACAATAATGAGTTGCAAGCCCCTCCACAATTTTCTTTTTGTAACCAATTTCGATTGCTTTTTTCAGATAAGGTATACCGGTAATGTAATCCTGCATTTTGTCACAATATAGACGCCCAAGTTCATAATAAGTATTGCCCTCATTGGGAGCTAGTTCAAGGGCTTTTTCAAAAAATTCAAGAGCTTTGTCTATCTCATGTTCGTTCCTATAAAACCAACCCTTCCAAATATATCCCCAATAATTGTTAGGATCGATTTCAATGATCTTATCAGCAAAATAATTGAATGAGTCAAGTTTACCTTGATTTAAATAAATGTCAGCCAATCCACTATATCCCATGGCAAATTCCGGATCAATTTCCAGTGATTCTCTGAATAGCTTTTCAGCCATTTCTATATCTTCGTTATTAAAAATTCTCCAGTATTCCGATAGAAACAGATAGCCCTGTATATATTTTTCGTATGCCAGGTAGTTAGTAGTAGGTGCTTTCTCTATTTGTTGTCTTTCAAGCGGAGTGATTGTAGCCTGTAATTTCATGGCGATTTCTTCAGCTATATTACTTTGAACGATGAATATTGTATCGGATAATACTCCATCAAATTCAGCTGACCATAGGTCGAATCCGGTTTTCGACTGTATTAACTGGACATTTATCCTGAATCTGTCGCCATACATTCTTATACTCCCCTCTAAAATATTGCCCACTTCAAGCTCTTTGGCTATTTCTTTTATATCCTTGGTTGAGTTTTTGTATTGCTCAACAGAAGTTCTGCTCAGCACGTTAAGATCAGAAATATGATGGAGTTTATTTAAGATTTCCTCCAACATGCCATAACATAATAATTGGTTTTTTTCACTACCACCAATATTTTTAAAAGGTAGTACGGCAATGGATTTTTCTAATACCTTTGATGGTCTCTCTTTCGTGATGTACCAAATAATAGCTGTACCTATAATTATTATAAGTGCAAGAATTATTAAATAAGGGAATTTATTCTTTATGGATGCTGTTTGCTGATGGGTTACCGGTACCTATGTGGGCGAAGGCGCCGGTTCCTCAATCTTTCCTTCCACCATATGATTGTATTCTTCAGCAGACTTATTTAGCCCATGAGACGTTGCTATCTTCTTTTTCACATCTCCGGGAGGGTAGCCAAAATAGTCATGAAAGCATTTGTTAAAATAGGTAGGGCTTCTAAAACCTACCTTGTAGGCGATCTCGGATGCAGTGGCCACATCGTTTTTGTGTAATTCCATTGCTTCAAGAAGCCTGATCTCCCGGATGTACTGACTGGTGGTTTTGCCAGTTAGACTTTTTATTCTACGGTAAAGCTGGGTCCGGTTCATATTCATAGCCGAGGCAAGATCTTCCACTCCAAACTGTTCTTTTTCAAGATTTTTTTCAACCAATACAGTCAATCTTTTTAAAAAAGACTCGTTTTTGCTAAAATTCGGGTAATTATTTTCAATATGGGTAAAATTGCTTGATCCCATACCGTAGTAAAAAATTTAAAGAACAAGTTATAATTTATAATATGATCAGGTAAAATCCAATCAGGCAACTTTTAATGAATAATTTATCGTATTTGAATTCAGCCAGGTGCATCTCTTCGTCATTCCTGACGGCATTGTGTATAGGTCTGAGAGGGATCAGGAAGCTGGATTATAATCGTCCAGGTCCCCGATAGTCCCAAGATAAAAATGGGATTATCGGGGCTTCAAGGATGACGACTCCATGGATACCGAACTTCTCTCTTCATTCACCTGGATTTTGCGGGTGAATGGGAAGGATAGCCGAATAATTGTTTTATTCCCCGAGAAGGATCTAAGTTAACCGGGATAGCCAGCCTGATGACCAGACAACCCACACCACTGAGAATGGATTAGAAAAAAGGCTGGCTTTAAAAACATCACATTCCAATAATTAATATACATTTTACAATTAAAAGAATAGGAATTCGATTTATCAGTCAACTTTCCGTGTCAGAAATAGGTTTTTTTAATTTACCTTAACTACCGGATTTATTATTCCGTTGAAATTCATCAACAAACTCGTTGGATTTTCAGGAGTTGTTTTAATAGTACCTTGTAGCAATCCTGAAGAATCCTGATAATAACCTTCTCCGCCAATAATCTCAAAATCCAGATCCGAGTTAAAAATATTTCCCTTACAGGTTCCTGTTCCCTCATAGGTACCATAAATGGCAGTAATTCCCACTCCTGTGATTCTGAATTTTCCATTTTTCAGATAAATCCGATCCTTACTTTTCACATAAATGGAGAGATGGGTATTCTCCAATGTTAATTCCCATAAATAGACTGCATTAGAAGTTCCAGTTGCGTGCATACAATTCAGAATATATCCGTCTTCTGTTCCTTTTAACAGATCAAGGTCACATTTGTCAAAGTAGGCAATACCTTCCATTCTGATTCCATCTGGAGCTGCAGGCCCCGGAAAATATTCGTTATGGCATGAACTTACACTGATGGATAAAATCCATATGAATGTGGCTTTAATGATCGTTTTTATGGCTGTAAACATTTAAATCCTAAAATTTTTTTACAACCATGAATCGTCAGGGCCCTGTAATTCAAAAGGTTATAACAAAGATGAGACGAATCCGTTTGCCATACTTAATAAATATGATGTAAAAGATTTAAATTTTTGATTGAGTCTTACACATTTGAGACGTGTATCGAAATTATGTTACAAAAAGGAGTTGAAAGGCTCATATCGTAGAAAGTAGTAGTTGAAGTTGGTGCGGATGTAATGTGCCGGATCTGGTGAAGATTCATCCCTGACCTCATATCATTTATTTTCATTCCACATTAAAATGCAGTGTCGGGCTATATTTTCCATCACTGTTTTCCATCGCATAAAAGGATGCGACCACGACCCCGAGAGGTCTGATGGCAAGGCCAAGCGTCCTGCCATCGATCAAACGTTGAAGTACTGGTTGTGAAATAGTAAAAAGAGTCTTAGCCCCTCGATCACTATTCACTTCGTAATCAATTATCATCTGTGAGTTCAGAACCTGTTCCAAAGGATTACCTTTGCAAAATGAATCAAATGTGACCTTTTCCTGGTCCCAGTCAGGATCTCCTCCCAGGATCTCGGTTACCCTCACCATGCCAAAATCTTTTTGATATTGAGGAGAACGCTGTAGTGAATGAGTAGTTAATTCCAATAATCCGCTTCCAGAAATCTGTTTTCCATTATATTTTCGGAGATCCCAGCGCAAGATTACTATCTGAGTTCCACTTACGGACAACAAATTAGTTTCACCATCCGTATCCTTAATCCCCCAATCGTTAAAGTTCATATAGGGATATTCCGTATCAATCACACCATCGTTGAATACAGAAATATGATTTCTGAAAGATCCGGGATCAGCCAGCGGTGGATGATAAGGTAATTTAGCCCCTAAATCCTTCATAATGGCATCCTTATGAACAACATCAACTTTGAAGTAATCAATATCCACATGATATTTCCCAGAACCCCAATCCATTAGAGCCATCTGCACATTGATCCTGTCTCCCAATTGCGTCTCGAAATCACTGGTAGTCATACTTATGGTATGCCAGTTAACCGTATCAGGAATATCATATTCCATCAAATGAGAATGGAAGTCGGTAGTTCGCTGATGATTAAAATGGAGGTTAATCCGGCGGGGTGCATGACTCACCCGGATACGGGCTTCGACACGTAATTCATTTTCTGGTTTAATGAGCTCTTCCATGTTTAATCCAGGCACCTCATGCCTGATTAATGCCCACCAGATGTTCCTTTTATCTTTAGTGGCATCAACCCGGACAGAGGCATATTCATCCATTTGTAAAAAATTCATTTCAGCCTGACCATCTCCAGTTGCAAAACTCCAGCCAGCTGGTGTTTTTGGACCGGAAGGAATATAGGGCCCATCGAAATGATCCATGAATTGGGCATATGATAGACAATAAGTTAAACTTCCGGCAATCAGCGTTAATAAAAGAATCTTAATTATATACATATCCAATTTAGTTGATTTGTTGATTTGCTTAACTGTTTAAATAATTATCCTTTTTCGTAATCAGGATATAGGATAGGAATAAATAAATTAGGTTATTTTCAATAAAGCTCAATTATCCAATTCAACAATTCAACGATTAAACAATTCAGCAATAATTTATTTTTTCCATTCCCCATTATACAATCTCCATAAATTCAGAGGATTACCTTCTTTCAATTCATCCGGAAGCATATTATCCGGAAAATTCTGATAACTGATAGGTCGTGTAAAACGAAAAATAGCGGTAGTTCCTACAGAAGTCGATCTGCTATCTGTAGTCGCAGGAAAGGGCCCACCATGAATCATGGAATGACATACTTCCACACCGGTTGGGAAACCATTTATGATCAATCGTCCTACTTTCCTCTCTAAAATTGAAACCAGATCAGAATAATTCTTTATATCCTCCTCTGTGGCATACAGGGTGGCTGTCAGGTGGCCTTTCAATTTATGAGCTACCTCAAGCAGGTCAGTTTTACTATTTGCGGCTATTGCCAATGTTGAAGGTCCGAATACTTCTTCCTGAAGCTGGTTATTTGATACAAAATTCTCTGAATCAACCTGTAAAAAGTAGGGTGTACCTCCAAATCCTGATTCAGTTTCGATGCCTTGAGCCATGACACTTACTCCTTTCTGTTTTCGCATTCTTTCAATTCCTTTCTGATAGGCTTGCTGAATGCCAGACGTTAGCATTGTGCCTGTATTTATTTTTTTGATTTGTTCAGCGACAGATTCCTGAAATTTTAGTCCGTCATTTGATCCCTCAAAGGCAACAAGGCCAGGGTTTGTACAAAACTGTCCGACACCCAATGTTACGGATGCGACCAGTCCAATAGCAATTTCATCTCTCCTTTCAGCCAAAGCACCAGGTAAAACAAAGATTGGATTAACACTCCCCATTTCTGCATAAACAGGTATGGGATCTGGGCGTTGTACCGCCGCATCAAAAATTGCTTTTCCACCCTTGAAAGAACCTGTAAATCCAATGGCCTTGATAAATGGATGTTTGACAATATGCATCCCCACTTCTACTGAAGGCCCCTGAACCATTGAAAATGTTCCATCCGGCATCTTCATTTTTAATATGGCGTTTTGAATAGCATGCGCTATCATCTCACTGGTACCAGGATGTGCAGGATGACCCTTAACAACTATTGTACACCCTGCAGCCAGAGCCGAAGCAGTATCTCCTCCAGCTACTGAAAAGGCCATAGGAAAGTTACTCGCTCCAAATATTCCCACCGGTCCTAAAGCAATCTGCTTACTCCTGATATCCGGTTTTGGTATTGGTTGTCTTTCCAAATCGGCAGTATCGATTCTGGCACCCACCCATGAACCTTCTTTCAGGAGATCGGCAAATAATTTTAATTGATTGACTGTTCTGCTGCGCTCACTACTAATTCTGGCTTCCGGTAATCCTGTTTCCCTACAACATCTTTTAATCAGAGCATCTCCCAGCTCCATGATTTCAACTCCTATCTGTTCAAGAAATAAAGCTTTTTCTTTGCCGCTTTTTCCCCGGTATTGGTGAAAAGCCAATTCAGCCTTTTGAATAGCCATATCAACTTCAGTTAATGTGGCCTCATAATAAAGTGGTAAAATTCTTTCCCCATTTGTCGGATCAATTGCCTGAAAAGTCACATCCCCCAATTCGGAGCGATGATTGCCAATAAAATTCTGACCTGTTAGTTTCATAATATGATTTAATTGACTTTGTTAATAAGTGTACCAATCGGATTTATGGTGATGTGAATCTCATCACCTTTCTTTAGTGTAAAATTTTGCGAAGGAACGATTCCCGTACCAGTCATGAGAAAACAACCATAAGGAAAAGAACATGCTCTAAATAAAAAAGATACCAATTCCTCAGGTTTTCTCTTCATTTGATTGAATCCTACCTGGCCGTTAAAGACCTTCATATTATTTCTCAAAATTTGCATTTTTATTAGTGTATCTTCATCAAGTGGATCATTTGTAATATAAATACCAGGGCCTAATGCTGCACATCCATCATATGTTTTTGCCTGGGGCAGATATAACGGATTCTCACCTTCAATACTCCTCGAACTCATATCATTGCCTATAGTATAACCTATAATTTTACCACTTGACGTAATGACCAATGTCAGTTCTGGTTCCGGAACATCCCAAGAGGAATCTTTTCTTATGTTAACTTTACCGCCTGAACCTACTGTTCTATGAGCTGTAGCTTTAAAAAACAATTCAGGACGTTCAGCCTCATATACATGTGCATAAAAATGGCCCCCTCCCATGTCTTTTGACTCTTCCTGCCGTCCTAATTTACTATTATAATATGTTACACCACTTGCCCATATCTCCTGGTTTTGAATAGGAGCCTCAAGTTCATTTTCTATCATTTCCAGCCCATTTTCATATGGATTCATAGAGTTAGTTAAGTCATTCATTTTTCCCATCAGATTATCATCATTTATGAATTCATCCCAGTTAGCTTCCTTTATCAAATAAAATGCTCCTTGCTTTTCGATAATAATACCTCTTTTAACTTTATATAACTTCATCAATGCCCTCTTTGATAATAATTAAATAGTACGTACATGTTTGTAAATTAGCCATATAATTGATTATTGATTTGATCTGGGCCCATAAAGATGCTCCGGTCGGCCATATTCTATGGCACCAAGATCGGGAGCTTTGCCCTCATAATTATCAGTAATATTATGTAAAATACAGCCGGCATCTATAGCTTTGCTCGATTTATTTAACCTGAAATCAAAACCATCTATGTGATACACATAACCCTTTTTTCGAGGATCAGGCATTATAACGTTTTCAAAAATATCGTAATCCAATTCAACACCATGAACCTCATGTCCGGTTTTCCTGGTAAATTCCTTCAGATTCATCATTTCGATAGTTGTCAATTCACTTTCATCTGCATGATTCATTGCCTCTTCAGAAGGATATCTCCATAGATATGAGGCCCTGTTTCTTTTTTTATAACGGAAGCCATTATAATCCAAGGTAGAATAGTCTGTCATTGTTGTAGCGGAAAATGTAGGCCGGTTATCGTCCGGGCCTAAAAACAGATTGTTCCTGAAATGTCCATTTGAAAACCCATTAATGCTTGTTTCGGCACATATCGTGTTGTTATACACAAATATCCCTGCTGGTCGGATCATAAATTTCAGAGAAATAGAGGGAACATTGTAAAGGATATTCTTTATAAAATATACTGGTCCCCCAAAAACAGGTTGTGCACTTAATCCCGCGTGATAGGCATTAAATCCCCGATTATTAAATACCCTGATATTATGTACACCGCCATCCGCTTCAATAAAATCATCAGACATATTAAAAATATCATTCCCATAGATGTCAATGGAAACGCATTTCTTATCAGATCCTTCAGGCAGACCGTGGGTATCAACGCATACGCCATCATGGAAAAAAGAAATTTTATTATAACAGATTACATGACTTTGCCCATATACCTTCACTGCATAGTATGAAGTTAATGGGGATGGATGTTCTAATCCATACCAGCCCACCAGTGTATCAGGATCATGCCTTCCAATCATAGTATTATCCGCTATATAAAAATCTTTCGAATCCGCATGATGCGTCATCACACCTATCCCTACATCTTCTATTCTGCAGTTTTTCACTGTTAAACCACTGCATCCCATTACCCTTTTCAGTCCAGCATAAAAAGCAATATCTACATTCCTGATAGTCAGGCCCTCAAAATAATGATAATCCGCCGCCATAACATCAAATAGCCTGTAAGCACCCGAACCATCAAAAATAACCTCACCATCTCCTGCAGCTTTAATAGTAATAGGTCTTTCAGGTGTACCCTTTTGAGTAAAAACATAAGCTCCATGAAACTGAAGAGCGAGTGGATCTACATAATCCAATAGATCTCCCTTGTACAACCCTGCATGTACCAGAATTATGTCTCCTGCCTTTACACGTGGTTCAGGAACAAGCCACCAATCTCCGAGGTTCCCTCGGCCATAATACGCCTCATTCAGTCCGGTAAAGGAGGGATTTTCCCTGGGACCATCATACCCGGGAGGATATACATGATATACCTGCCCGTGTTCATATGGTAGTGGTTCTGTTTTAGTCTTCACAGTTACAAATTTTTCAACATTTCCTTCTACACCATCAGGATCGGATAATAAAAATCTACACTCATACCATTCACCTGGTTGCAAATTAAATATACTGCCGGCAAACATATCTTGTGTTGTGTATACCCATCGCTGACCATGTCCATATATCTTTTCTCCGCCAATCCGTAGTAAAGGTTGCCCTTCCATCCATACCTTTTCCCCTATTTTCCTGTATGATACTTGAACCTGGGCATTTCTATTCTCGTCTCCATATATGATCCATTCAAAACCAGCGCAAACCAGTGTTGGTGATTCTACAATAAATTCATCGGATTTCGTTTGATTCCTGATGGAATTGTTTTTAGAGGTTTGAGAGTGTAGAATGAATGAAGAAAAGATAAATAGGATGCTAAAAAAGAAGCTAGATTTAGTCATACTCTTGGATAATTCAAGTTTTCTCCGAATCGAATTTCATATCTTGACAAAATATAATTATAAATATCAATTACCGGTTTTTTCAGATAAAAATCAATATATCATCTGGCTTTTCGAATTTTCATAGTAAGTATTTTTTTGAATTAATTAGTTTATGAATTAATAAACTGCAATCCTCCAGTTCATCTTATTCATGATGAGGATTGAAAGAAGCAGAAAAACAATTTACTCCACTTATATTTTACTTCACTGTAATTTGAAGGTATTCATTTTGGATATTATTTGGTTATGTTTGTTAATTTGAATATTTATTTTCTCCTTAATTCCCATGAAACAAATAAAAAAAGGAGATAAGATTCCCTTATTCAGCCTAAAAGACCAGGATCGAAATGAATTTCGTATCCGTGATCATCTGGGAAATCCAATGGTGATATATTTCTATCCCAAAGATGATACACCAGGATGCACCCGTGAAGCCTGTACATTCAGGGATCATTACGAAGATTTTACCTCCGCGGGTGTAAAGGTAATAGGAATCAGTGAAGACACTCCTGAAACACATTACGCATTCCGTGAGAGATATCAACTACCTTTTACGTTATTATCAGACGAAGATAAAAAGGTGAGAAAATTATTTGGTGCTTCCGGCAGCTTATTTGGCCTTGTCCGGGGTAGAGTAACCTATATTATAGATCAGCGAGGGATTGTTCAGCATGTATTTAACTCACAACTCAGGATAACCCAACATGTAAAAGAAGCGTTAAAGATTATTCATAAACTAAAATCAACTAAACCATGAAAAAATTGCAATTTATTTTCTTTCTATTCGCCAATATTTTAATTCTGGGTTGTACCCAAACCAGCAAAAACGGTCAGTCCGAAGAAAAAGCGGAGAACATAAAATTACCTGAAATAGTAGGGAAGGAAATCAGCTATCAGGCCGATAGTATTTCCATGATGGGTTATATCGCCTATGATGAAAATGCCGTAGGGAAACGGCCCGGTATTCTTGTCGTCCATGAATGGTGGGGCCATAATGATTATGCTAGAAAAAGAGCAGAGATGCTGGCTGAATTAGGTTATGTTGCCCTAGCAGTCGATATGTATGGAGATGGCAAACAAGCTGATCATCCGCAGGATGCACAAAAATTTGCCATGAGCGTTATGGGCAATATAGAGATTGCTAAAGCTCGATTCACACAGGCTATGAATACACTCAAAGCTGATTCACATGTTGATCCTGATCAAATTGGAGCCATAGGTTACTGTTTTGGAGGAAGTGTCGTCTTATCAATGGCCAATGCTGGATATGACCTTGATGCAGTCGCAGCTTTTCACAGTGGTGTGCAGCTACCGATCATGCCAGAGGGTAATACACCAAAAGCAAAAATCCTGGTCTGTAACGGAGCTGATGATCCTATGATTACTGAAGAACAGGCTGTTGCATATCAATCAGCTCTGGATGAAGCTGGTGCGGACTATCGCTATATCAGTTATGAAGGGGCTGTACATGCTTTTACCAATCCTGAAGCGAATGAACTTGGTGAAAGATTTGAACTTCCTCTTGCGTATAATAAACAGGCTGATGAAGCATCCTGGGAAGAAATGAAAAAGTTGTTTAGTGAGGTATTTGAATAATGCAGTAATTCAAATAAATTCAGGTTAATGTTTTCTGGTCGTCTGAATCACTTATCATAGATTCAGAAATCCATCCGGAGCCAGGCTGGTGGCCAGCATTACCATATTAATGTGGCGGTGTTCGTTCCAACTCACTGCTTTTTGATTTTCAGGTTTCGACCAGAAATTTTCAATCAAGCTGTCCAGATATAAATACTGCTTAAGTGATTCAATTTTCAAGCCCAGATGATTACTATCCTTGAATGATTTTTGATTTTTTTTAAAAATTTCCTCCATTTTTTTTATCCCTTTCAATCCTATGGCTAGTCCCAATTCACGGAAAGCAAGCCTGTAATCAGCTGGTAATTTTAAATGATTGTTTTTTACATAATACCCCATCCCTTTCTGTATATCTGTTAAAATTTCATTTAATTGTCCAATATAATCTAAATTCTCCAAAACTATTATTTGGATTAATCGACAGGCATCAGAAAGGAGCCCACCAAGGCCAAGTGGATCATGAGTAGCCCATTGTTTCCCGGTGCAGATTCCTTCCATATCGGTAATTTCTTCATGAAGATCAGGTAAGGATGCATCCCCTTCTAATTTGCCTGTTGTTTGTAATTGCAGATAGGTTATCAATCCATCCAATGGATCATGATGTCCCATCGACATAACCAGGGGGTAGGTAAGATCGATACTCATTTTCCAGTACATTCGTTTTAGTCCACCGCCTGGAGGAATATACGTAAATTTTGCGTGAACTGCTCTTGCTAATTCGATAGCCCATCTATTGTAATTGGCATCACCTGTAACCCGGCTTACCCGGTTGAGTGCATGCATCCATTTGGTCAGATAGTGATAATATTGCCCATCGCGATCCCATTCCATATCTGAATCATAAGAATCAGAAGGTTTTCTTTCGTTCATTTCTTTGCCTATTCTCAATCCACCTTTGGTGGGATGTTTTTTCCCATCCTCCTCCTTTAGACCACTAATCCATCCGGTTCTCTCATCGTCATCACGATGGCGGCCTAAAATATTATGTACCTGGTCGACTAGATGCAAAGTGATCTCTATATACACAATATCCCCTGACTGACGATACAATTCCAGAAAATTACACACAGCAAAGGCATCGGTCCATAAATACCGGACAGGTTTTTTACCCTCATTAATAAGTCCGGTTATTTGGGCAAACTGCATCATAATATCGCGGATCTCAGAATAATTTAAATTTGTATTCATATGGTTAAAAAATCAGTCAAGGTTAATGATAATATACCAGTTTGAAACATTTAATTTAATATTTTATCCGGAGAGATAATCTGCTAGATTAAGAATTTAGAACTATCTATGGTTTTTCAATCAACCCTGTAATATCGCCTTTCGTTGTTCCGCATATTCTTGTTCAACACTGATCAGCCATGCATAATAGGCTTTGTAGGCTTCCCAATCTTTCTTTTGCAAACGAACAGTCAAACCATGTTTAAGGATACCGTAATAATCGAAAAATTCATTCTGATTGAGATATTTCCCAACCATAAGGCTTTCCAACAGGCCCTCTCTTAAAGAGTAGCGAATCATAAACAAATAAGAACTGATGGACCTGTCAATACTGTTAAAAACATATTTAAAGGTTTGTATTGTTGTTCGAAATTGATTGTTACGAACTGGCCAGAAAGGATATTCAATTATTTCTGGTAGATCAAGGGAATCGATATTCTCAATTAAAAATGATCTGAATGAATGTATTGCGTCAACATAGTTTTCATGAAATAAATTCAGGTCAGTAGTAGCGATTTCAATAGAGGCCTCCATAACAGGAAGAAACTTTTCATCGTCAAAAATCTTATCCTCATAGGTGCCAAGAAGCGTCATAAGTTGATCTCGTTGAGAATCAGTGATATTATTCATCAGTTTATTGGAAATACTATCAACTTCCTTGTTTAGATTATTAAAAATAACTTTATAATCATTCTCAACTTTTTGAAAGTCGAAAATTGTAATTTCTATTTCCTGTGCGTTGAGGGGAAGCGTTAAAAAAAATAAAATTATCCCAATAGCGATTTTCATGTATTAATCGTTATTAATTCCTTTATGAATTTAAGTATAACTTTACCCGTGTTGATCAAATAGATTGCAACTAATCCTTGAAATCAACATAAAAATATGGTCTTTTTAATATAAACTCTAAATAATATCTCATTTTTTCTGATCCAGTAGCGAAATTTTCAATTCAATAGATCAGTTTATTGATCATTCAATTAATAAAATCCGTTTATCGGATTTAAATTCTATTTCAAATGAATATAAAATCGTATCTACCATTTATGGAACTTTGAAGAATCATCTTAGCTAGAAATCCTTACTTTTTTGGTTTTCGTTCCTAAAATCAAAAAAATAATTTGTATTTTGCGGCGAAACAGTAGCTTACAGGACGATCAAGATAGGTGAAGGGTTTGTCAAAAGGATCATTTTTCATTTGTTGAATTTACATAAATATTTTCAAATCTTATAAAAAAGTTTAATTAACATTAATTCAAAGTTCTATGGAAAATTTTCAGGGATATTTGGATACAGCCATTCAATACGCCATGTTGTATCTACCCAAGCTTTTATTAGCCATTATTGTTCTTATCATTGGTGCTTTCCTGATTAAAAAAGTTAGCCGTGGTATTAAAAATGTACTCCTCAAAAGGGAACTGGATCCTTCGCTTATTCCGTTCCTTGGAGGTATTACAAAAGCTATACTCTGGGTTCTGCTGATCATCAGTGTTGCGTCCATGGTTGGTATTGCAACTACCTCTTTTATTGCCGTTCTGGGTGCGGCCGGCCTGGCAATTGGACTAGCTTTGCAGGGAAGTCTGGCCAATTTTGCTGGAGGAGTATTAATTCTCATACTGAGGCCATTTAATGTTGGAGATGTAATTGAAGCACAGGGAGTTATCGCCCAGGTAACAGAAATCCAGATTTTTCATACCATATTGAAAACCTTCGATAATAAAATAATTATTATTCCGAATGGTCCTCTTGGTAATAATACGATCATTAATTATTCGAAGCAAACCACACGACTCGTGGAATGGATTTTTGGTATTGGATATGATGATGATATCGACAAGGCAAGAGAAATTATTAGAAAAACAATATTTACAGATGCTCGTGTATTGAATAGGGAAAATCCATTCATCAACCTGGCAGAACTTGGGGATAGTTCAGTTAATTTTAAAGTACGTGCTGAAGTGGAACTGGCAGAATATTGGGCTGTATTTTTTGAAATGACAGAAAAGGTTAAAAAAGCCTTTGATAGTGAAGGTATAACCATTCCTTATCCACAACGGGATGTTCATCTATTTTCTGAAGAAAAGAAATAATTGTCTTCTAAATAATAATGGAGAATTCTTAAAAATCGAGCTTAATGATTACAATTGAATACATCCTGGTCTGAAATAAAAAGTAGATTAGACCAGGATTTTTTATACTCTACTTTTTAATCCTATTTGATACAGCCTAGAATTGAGTGTCCGGTTTTGTAACACTTATAAATTTGACAAATCTAAGTAAGTAATTGAAAAACAATTAATTACGAATTTTGGCATATATTTCGCAATATCTATAAATGATTCTGAGATCAACAAATTTATAAGTATCTCAGATTTTCTTAAAGAGATTGATGAATCCAAGTACTACCTTATAAGTTTTAATAATTTGTTTGATTGCATTTTTCGATCAGTTATGGTTCCAGATTACTCCCGTTAGTCCCGATCCCAATCGGGACTTTTTTTTAGGAGATACAGTATTATATTTTTACAACTGTATAATAAACAGTTAGCTATCATTCCAAGGGATCATTTCTGACCTGCTCAGTATCCTGTTCCTGCTTGCCTTTTCCTTCCCTTGGATTAAAGTAAAAACGCTGTGTCGGGTAAGCAAAATCAATATCTTTATGTTTTGCAAATTCTGTTAATACGTCCTCCCAGATCTGGTGCTCGGATAGCCGTCGTTTCTTGGGTTCACAGATGTAACGCATGGTTAATAACACACCACTATCCTTTACCCGGGTATATACATTGGGAGATAGTGTTTTATAAAAAATCATAAATTTTTTTGAAGCGTCCATTAATTTTTGTTTTGCAGTTTCCGTTAAATCAGCAGTATTCTTCCTTACGATTTCTATGAGAATCTCCTTCGCCTTGCTCCAGTTACTTTCAAAAGTTACCATTACTCCTATCTCATTCCAGAGGTGACTGAATCCCTGTGAATAATTTGCCTGTGCTTCTAAAAATACCTTTCCATTTGGGATATGTATTACACGACCAGTACTCTGATCGGCATCCACCCAGTTACCAATCTCATTTAGAGTGAATTGAAAGACTCGTATATCGATGACATCACCCGCATGATTTCCGATCTGAATGCGATCGCCAACCGTGAAAGGCTTACGGATTAAAATAAAAAGCCATCCAGCCATGTTGACAATAGGATCCCTCAAAGCAACAGCCAAACCTGCGGAAAGTAATCCAAGGGTAAGGGCAACCGATTTAATCTCATTTAACCAGATAGCCACAATGAGGATGATTCCGATAATAGTGGCAGAATACTTAATAGCGTTTTGCCAGTAATATTTGAATTTAACATCCTGAATCCTTCTATTGACGATCCTTAAAAGAATATATCGCAACAGGCCAACAAAAAATATTACCGCCAGAGAATAAAAAATCCTGTACTGTATATGGGCCTCAATTCCCCATTTATCCTGAATCCACTCAATGATGTTCATATTATTATCAGATCAAACTATTCCTGTGATAATTTAATATAATTGGTCACGATTTCAATTATATTTTATGAATAATTGAGGTTAAAAAGTGAATTTAATATCTAATGATTTGAATAAATGATAAAATGCCTAAAATAATTCCTGTGATAAGATTAAAATAAATAATCAATTGCGAAATGAACATTTGAAATTTCCCTTTCACCCTCAGCAATATATTATGAACAAAAAAAGGAATAACTCCTGCTACCCCCGTAATCAATGAAATTACATAACCTATGTTTGTCTTTTCCTGAAGCTGTACTAAACCATATAGCAACAGGATTATCAATGGAAAATGGATAACCAGAAATCCTGTAATTCCTCCAGGTATATTTAAGATTTCCCATTCTTTCCAATAAGAAGATTCGATCTCATGCAATATCAGTAAAGTCAGGTTGAAAATATAAAGCCAGATAATGAAATCCATGATGATACATTATTTACATTACGTTTAAAAAAATCATATATGTATTTAACAAACATTAGATAACTGCCAGAATGCGAAATAAAACTGAATATATCAACTTATTATGTTTAGCTATCTATTCTGGCAGGTAAATATCAATGAATAGCTAAATGCTATTGATGCTAACATGGTGAGTTAAATATATCCTACTTAAAAGCAAATGAATCAGGTACAGAATGAATCCATAACCTATGAATTGGATATTCATCATGGACATCCTGTACCTGTTCGGTTAAAAGAATGATTGATAATATTAAGAAGGTCGACTCCTACCGACCTCTCTGGCCTCTTCATCATCAAGAACCGGAACTACATCAATAATGTCCATATAGCTGTTCCAGTTGAGTGCCCAGTTTGCCATTGCTTTTGGATCATCTGCTTCGAAAAGTGCATAGCCTGCAAATCTGGCCATGTCATGCCATCGGCCTATTAACTTGATTTTATCACCCATATCGGCTTGGTCATCTTGAGCAGACATTCGGGAAAATACTTTGAAAACTTCTTGTCTTTTTTCAGGGTGGACTTCCCAGGTTAACATGAATTTCATAATGGGATCATTTAAGAGTTAGAACTATAGTTTTTATTAAAGGGCAGATAATATACATAAAATACTTTTGGTATTCAATGAATTTGCAAAAAACAGTTGATAGTTAAACCTATGAATCCCTTGGTTTGGTATTAATCTTCCTGACCGGATGCTATCCGCCCTTTAAGTCAATCGTAAGCTTTGTTATTGAGTTTTTAAGTTTATTGAGTTAAATTGTAAAAGGATATTTTTTAAACATGTCTGAACTAAAAATCATTGATACCACTGCTGAAAACATCCTGCAATATGGGATCTGTGGCTATAAAAATCTGAATAAACCCGGATTAATTGAAAAGATCAATTGGATTAAAGCAAGAACCAAGGAAGGATTAAAGATCAAAACCCTGTGGTCAGAAAAAGACGGTACACAGGGGATGATCGAATATATCCCGGGTGAATATTGCTGGAGACCTGTAAAAGCGCAAGGATACATGTTTATCCATTGTGTATTTGTAGGATTCAGGAAAACATATAAGGGAAAAGGTTATGCTACTTCCATTTTGAACGAATGTTTACAGGACGCTGAAAAACAAGGGATGAAAGGTGTGACAGCTGTAACAAGAAAAGGATCTTTTATGGTGGGAAAAGCTTTTTTTGAAAAAAATGGATTTTATATTGTTGATCAGGCTCCACCTGATTTTGACCTGGTTGTAAAAAAATTTAATCCATCAGCACCTGATCCTGAATTTATTCATAACTGGGATAATCGATCAAAAAAATTTGCCGATGGGCTTTATATCTTCAGAGCTGATCAATGTCTATATACTGTTAAAAACGTAAATGAAATCTGTGTAACGGCAAAGAACAATTATCAAATTAATCCAATAGTAGTCACATTGAAAGACTATAAGGAAGCACAACAAGCCCCTAATCCTTTTGGAACTTTCAGCATTTTATACAAGGGCGAAGTGATTGCCCATCATCCGATAAGTAACAGACGATTCATGAATATTATGGATAAATTTGTTTGATTTAGTAACACCTTTTTGTATTCTGTTATGAAAATTTCACGACTCTTATCGTATTTTTTTATTCCAATATATCAACCTTTTTTTTCTCTAAAACAATTGTTAAATGAAAAACAGAAGTTATCATATGCTCTAGTGATTTATTTATTCTTAGGATTATTATATGAAATTTCAGTCTTGGTTGCTTATAGTAGAGGATTGGGTGCCCAATTGATGCCATTTATCAAGATCCCTGCTGAAGAATATTATTTCTGGCAACTGTTTTTCCAAATCCCGGTTTTCATCATAATTGCAATCCTGTACGCAGGATTAAGTCGATTACTGGCAGTTACATTTCATGGAACCGGATCTTTCGAAAATCTTTTCTGTCTTATTTGTGTAGCCATTACATTTCCTATGTTTTTCACTATGTGGATACCAGAATCCTTTGAGTTTTTCTTTTTTCCTGGTCGGAATTTATTTCCTGATCTATTTCATTGGATACGTCAGCTTATAGGTATTATCTGGCCTCTTATTATTGTCAGTATTGGATTACATAAAATAGAAAGCATATCCTGGTTTGCGAGTATATTCATTACCCTGGTTGCCTTTATTCCCTGTGGTGTTTTAATGGTCCTGGTTATTCGATAGTGGTTAGTAGTTTGTAATCGGTGATTGGTAATCACGATAATCAATACTTGGTTGTCAGCTATGTTTGCTCCAGGTTCCAGATAATGTTATTTCCCCATGATTACTTCAATCAAATGATCACTTTTTTTATCCAGAATGGGTACTTTATTTCCCTTTAAATCTTCACCATCGACGACTATTTTCTTTATACCCTTCTGAACATGTGTGGGATTCTTCACCTTAATATGGTAGGTTACACCCCTGAATTTTCTATCAACCTGGAAACCATCCCAGTTGCCTGGAATACATGGATCAATTAATAATCCATCGTAATCTGGGCGGATACCAAGTATATATTGTGTGATGGCATAATAATTCCATGCGGCGGTTCCTGTAAGCCAGGAATTTTTAGCTTCCCCGGGTTTAAAAGCATCCTTCCCAGCTATCATTTGGGCATATACATAGGGTTCCGTTTTATGCAGGTCACTGATTTCCTCCAGATAGGCCGGTGCGATTTTAGTGTAATAAGCAAAAGCTTCATCTCCTCGACCCAGCATAGTCTCTCCTATCATTATCCAAGGATTGTTATGACAGAAGATCCCTGCATTCTCCTTATATCCGGCAGGATAGGTTGAGATTTCTCCGTACTCGATATAATACTTTGTAAAAGCCGGATTATTTAACACTATCCCAAAGTCGCAATCCAGGTATTCTTTAACCGAATCGAGTGCCAGTTGCGCCCTGCCGTCCTCCAGACCGATGCCTGCCATGGTACATAATCCCTGACTTTCTATGAAGATCTTACCTTCTTTGTTTTCTTTACTTCCTACTTTCCTGCCGAAATAATCGTAAGCACGAATAAACCATTGTCCATCCCACCCATGCTCATCAATAGCCTTCATCATCTGAGTTACATGCACCTTGGCATCCTGAGCTTCCCGATCTTTTCCAATTTGTTGGCATAATTGTATATAATCTCTGCCATACAACACAAACATCCCTGCAATCATTACCGATTCAGCCGTACCCCCTTCTTTATTTTCTGTAGTCTGAAAAGATTCATTCGGATCATTTGAAAAACAGTTCAAGTTAAGACAATCATTCCAGTCGGCACGCCCGATGAGAGGTAATCCATGAGGTCCCAGGTTGTTGACTACATGATAGAACGATCTCTTCAAATGATCAAAATGACTTTGAGAAAGGGTTTCATCATTATCAAATGGTACTTGCTCATTAAGAATAGTAAAATCTCCAGTTTCTTTGATATAGGCTGTTGTAGATAATATTAACCATAAAGGATCATCATTAAAATTACCCCCAACTGCATTATTACCCCGTTTAGTTAATGGTTGATACTGGTGATAGGCTCCCCCGTCTTCAAACTGTGTTGCTGCTATATCCAGTATCCTTTCCCGTGCTCTGTCAGGAACCTGATGTACAAAACCGATGAGATCCTGGTTGGAATCCCGGAAACCCATTCCCCTGCCAATCCCCGATTCAAAATATGATGCACTTCTGGAAAAATTAAAAGTAATCATGCATTGGTACTGGTTCCAGATATTAACCATCCTGTTAAGTTTTTTATCTTCACTATTAATCTGAAATGATGATAAAAGCTCCTCCCAGAATTCTTTTAAATCCTGTAAAGCCCGGAAAACCTTATTAGCAGAATCAAATTGAATGATCATTTTTTGTGCTCTTGTTTTTTTAATTATCCCTTTGGATTCCCATTTTTTGTCATCCTCATTTTCTATATAACCAACAATGAATACCAGGTCTTTGCTTTCACCGGGTTTGAGCTCAATATCAAGATAATGAGAAGCTATAGGTGACCAGCCATGTGCCTCTGAATTATGTGGTGTTCCTTTCCAGACAGTCTCCGGATGGTCAAATCCATTATACATACCGAGGAAAGTCTCCCGGTCTGTTTCCCAGCCTTGAATTGGAGAATTTACAGAATAAAAGGCAAAATGATTTCTACGCTCCTTATATTCAGTCTTATGATAAATCACGGATCCCTCAATTTCCACTTCACCTGTAGAGAAATTCCGCTGGAAATTCGTCATATCATCTTCTGCGTTCCACAGACACCATTCAATAAATGAAAACAATTGGAAATTTTTTTTCTTTTGCGTAGTGTTTGTTAAAGTGAGATGCTGCACCTCACCCCAGAAATTCAGTGGTACAAAAAATAATATGCCTGCTTCAATCCCATTTTTTATCCCTAAGATACGGGTATAGCTTAATCCATGTCTACATTCATACGAATCCAGTGGTGTTTTAACTGGTTTCCATCCCGGATTCCAAACTTCTTCCCCATCCTTAATATAAAAATATCTTCCACCATTGTCAAGTGGTACATTATTGTACCGGAAACGGGTAATTCGTCTGTATTTGGCATCTTTATAAAAGGCATATCCGCCGGCGGTCTGGGAGATCAGGCTGAAAAAATCTTCATTTCCCAAATAATTAATCCATGGATATGGGGTTCGGGGATCAGTAATTACATATTCCCGGTTTGAATCATCAAAAAATCCGTATTTCATATGTTTGATTTATAAATAAATAATTACTTGTCTTTAGGCAGATTGTTCCACCAGGTTTTTTTTAGAATAATTGTGGTTACAACTACAATTGCGATACTGATCATCGTGGGAATCCCCTCCTGTAATACAATATAGATTGGAAAGATTACCAGAGCAGTTTGCCATATGGTTCCAATCACCACGTTGAACATATCACGTTTGAAATTTGTATTTTTCTCAAATGCTGGATCTTCCGCTATAACTTTTTTATGTATCGGTTTCCAGAATCCCCATGGACGTACATTTTTATAAAACGCTTTTAACACATCTTCTTTCACAGGGGGAGCCGAATATGTGCCTATTATACAACCTATTACGGCTATTAACAGCATAAGGGGAAAAGTATAAAGGTCGAGTACCCCAGGAAAAATATACCGAAACGAAAGTGCAGGTACTAATCCTCCAACCATGCCCCAGAAGAAACCTTGTCCATTAAAACGCCACCAGTACCATTTTAATACATTGGCAGCGACATAGCTTCCGTATAATCCAGATACTATCCATTGTAATACATCGTTTACATCCTTGGCAAAAAATCCAAAGATGATACTGATTACAACCATCAGTAAACCAGCTACATAATAAATTGTTCTGATTTTTATATTGGAAGCCTTTTTATTGATGTATTTTAAATAAATATCATTTACTATGTAGGCCTGAGCGGCATTCAATGTCCCAGCAAATGTCGACATAAATGCTGCCAGCAATCCGGCAAGAAGTAAACCCAAAAATCCAACTGGTACAAATTGATTAATGGCGGAAGGAAGGATCTGTTCAAAATCGATCCTTCCGGCCACAATCAAGTCCAGTCTGTCATAAAAAATTAATCCCAAGACAGCAAATCCTGCAATCATAAAATACCGGATCGGCATAAGTATTACTGATACTGAGCCACTCATAAGGGCAGCTTCTCTTGGGGATTTTGAGGAAAGAATTTTCTGCATGTCGTAATTAGGGGCTGGACCAGCCAAACTGACCAGAACACCCTTAAAAACCATCATCATAAACAGAATGGAAAATAATGAAAATCCATCTTCATCTATTTTTTGATTTACCCCAGCTACAATCCCGGACCAATCAATATCCAACTTCCAGCCGAAAAAAGGATTCATCCATCCTTCAGGTACTATCACCGCATTTGTGGATACAGCCTGCATGGCGATCACACCAATTACAATACTTGATAAAGTCATGATGATATATTGTAACAGATCCGCCCATACAATACTAGCCATTCCTCCCAATATGGCATAAAGAACGGCAAAAACTGTAAAGACAATACCATATAAATGTGGGACGTATTCTGGTGTTACCGCAAAAGGAACATATTGGGAAACTATCTCCCAGGGTATGAATATTTCCACAAATTTACCAAGTCCAATAAAACCATAGGCGAGATATCCCAAACCCATGATGAGCGCAAACACAACTACGATAGTATGACTTAATTTAGCACCTATTCCAAAACCAAACCGCGTTCCGATCCACTCAGCTCCTGTCGTAACACTTGATCGGCGAAGCCATATTGACAAAAATACCATTAAAAAGATCTGATTAAAGACCGGCCATAACCATGGTAACCAGATGCTTTTAAGGCCATATACAAAAAGTATCGTTACCAGCCACATAGTTCCCGAAATATCAAACATTCCGGATGCATTTGATAGACCAAGTAAATACCATGGTAACTTATTGCCTCCAAGTAAGTAATTCTGCTTACTTTTTTGTGCAAACTTTTTTAAAACAAAACCGATTACTACTGTTGCCGCCAAGTATACAATAATGATTAAAACATCAATAATCGTTAACTTCATAATTGTTGTTAGTTATATTTTTATCATTTTAAAAACTATATAGCAAAGTCAAAAAATTCTTTCCTGGTCATTTCATACACTTCATGGCTGAACATGAATAATTGAGCAGGTTTATGTGACACATTAGATTGTTTTTCATTTAGGGGAATGAGATATTTTAGTTTCAACGCCTTCTTTCTAAAATTCCTTTTATCAAATTTAACTGCAAAAACTACCTCAAACAGGGTTTGAAGCTGGAATAAGGAAAACTTTCTGGGAAGCAAGCGATAGCCAACCGGACTTACCTGAATCCGTGCCCTTAAACTTTCAAGAGCTCTCCCAAGAATGATATCATGGTCAAAAGCAAGTTCCGGGATCTTATTGATCGGGAACCAGGTGACTTTCCGGCTTGATAATTTAAATTCCATTGAGTTTTTATCTAACAAGACAAAATAACCCACTGTGATCACCCGGTTATTTGGATTATACCCAATTCTTTGAAGCCATAATTGATCTTTATCTTTCTTCAAACGATCCGGATGAGCAAGTGCCTGGAATTGTTCCATATAAAATCCTTCAAAACCTGTCAGATCCCTCACAATTCGACGGGCAGCCTCTTCCAAATCTTCATGTTCATATATATGATTACCGGCAAGTGTATGGTCTGTAAATATAGGTTTTTTACTGTTGTTATATGGCAAAGATCTTTCAACCAATAATACATATAGCTTTTTGAAATCGAAACCAAAAATTACACAATCAACTGAAATATTTGGATTTATTCTGTTTAGCACAAAAAAAAAAAATTAGTTCTGAGTGTGTAAAAAATACACTTAGTGTGTTTTCGTAAATATTGCCGATTTTTATATATAGTTCAAACTTTTTTTAATTAAATACTTTCCCAATAGATTATATATCAAAATCAACACTATTTAATTGCTGTTATAATTATTACTTGGCACGATATTATTTTCTTGATTTATTAAAAGAATGTGAACATATATTAATTTATTCTAAACCTTTTTTTTTCAAACCCGTTATCTTTGGAAGTAACCAAGAAGAACTACCCTATCATGAAAAAAAACAACAGATACGATAGGCTGTTGATTGTATTATTTATAGCCATCGTGTCAATTTCGGGAATGGCGCTGATAAACAGCCCCATCCGAGGAAACGACTACTTGAAAAAACTGGGTATGACAGTGGCTTTCGATGAATTGATTGATAAAACACTGAGCTCCAGTTTTGAGAATTCCCTCAAAGAGGTAGATATCAATAAGATTAAATCTCCATTCAACCAACCGATTGATAAGAGTTATACAATTGACAACAATCTTATTGATTTAGGTATGATTTATCATTTAAATCTTGATGATAAATTTAACGATCAGAAAGCGTTAAGAAAAATGCTTGATGTTCTCTCAAAGAAATATGTACGTATTCGAAGAGAATCCATACAGGAGAAGAATAGTGGAAATATCTATTCAACTGAAGAGAATGGTTATGTCTATGATTCTTATGAAAGATTCGCGTACATCAGTAAGATCATTACCAAACAGGATGAAGCCTGGATATTGATCCTTACATTTAATGATCAGGCCAAAGATAAAGTTAAAGACTTTCTGGACTCAATCTGGATTGAAAAAGAAAAAGGGGTTAAACTAAGTTAACCCCTTTTTTTGTGGTCATATTGCTTTACCACCCCTTTCCTGGGTTCTTATTCTAATGCAATCTTCTAAAGGAGCGATAAATATTTTACCATCTCCAACCTCACCTTTTTCTCCACTTCTTGCTGCGTACATTATTGTATTCACAGTTATATCCACAAATTCTTCATTCACGGCAATTTCAAGGCGTATTTTAGGTACAAGATTTGGAATCACAGCACCTCTGTATATCTCTTCTCCCATCTGTTGCCCATGACCAGATACCCTTGATACGGTTATCCGGGTTATTTCCTCTTTAATAAGCGCTTCTCGAACCTGATCGAGTTTTGTTTCTCTGATGATGGCTGTTATTAGTTTCATATCAGTTTTTAATTAGGATTAAGCATTCCGTAACCATGTTCACCATGATAGGCACTATCTAGCCCCATCATTTCACTTTCACTGGATGACCTGAATTTAAATATTTTATTGATAAACCATAAAAGAATTAAGGTCATAACAGCCGCATAAACGACAGCGATCAATACCGCTGCTATTTGAACTCCAAACTGCTGAAGTACCGTCCAGCTTCCACCGGAGGCTGTAGCGGCACCATCCATCCATGAACTTCTTATAAAAAACGATAATACGAGTGCACCTACGATTCCTCCTATACCATGTATACCAAATGCGTCAAGACTATCGTCATAACCCATTTTATTCTTAATTATGATAGCGTAATAACATAATAACGAAGCTACAATTCCTAAAATCAGAGCTCCAATGGGCTGGACTACTCCTGCTGCAGGAGTTACCGCTACCAATCCTGCAAGAATACCGGAAACAAAGCCTAAGGCTGTTGCTTTACCCTGATGAATCCCTTCAATCACAATCCATGAAAGTGCCCCGGATGCGGCAGCTACCTGGGTTGCTGTTAATGCCTGAGCAGTTGACAAACCACTGGCTACGCTGGAACCGGCATTAAAGCCAAACCAGCCTACCCATAATAATCCTCCCCCAACCATAGTCATTACCATATTGCTAGGAGGCATACTCGTTTCCGGGAAACCACGTCTGGCGCCTAGAAATAAAGCAGCAACCAAACCACTTACACCTGCAGAAATATGAACAACAGTTCCACCAGCAAAATCGATTGCACCATTTGCGCCAAGATTGAATAAAAATCCATCTTCTGCCCATACCCAATGACATAAGGGATTATAAACCAATATACCCCAGAGAGCGATAAAAAAGCAATATGCTTTGAAGTTTACCCTCTCAGCAAATGCCCCGGCAATCAATGCAGGTGTAATAATCGCAAACTTTCCCTGGAACATGGAGAAAACGTACTCAGGAACACCTGCATCCATGATTGTTTCATCAATCCCTCTTAGAAAAACATAGGAAGAGTCCCAGCCAAACCATCCTCCAAATACATTCCCGCCAAAACACATCGAATACCCAATAATAACCCATAATACGGTCATAATCCCCATAGCAGCAAAACTATGCATCATGGTACCAAGTACGTTTTTAGTTCTTACCAGACCTCCATAAAACATCGCAAGACCTGGAACCATTAATAATACAAGTGCTGTGGATGTAAGCATCCATGCGGTAGCACCTGAATCAACGACTGTTTCTTCAGCCGCATAAAGATTGCCAGACATAAAAAAACCCAGCAACCCAATAGATAAAACCATTTTCCATTTAATTCTTTTCATTCGTTGGTTATTTAACGTAAATTATTAAAATTTGCAAAAATATTTATTAATAAGGGTTTAATTAATGCGCAAATTTAAGAAAAGTATGTAATTTAATGCAATAGTAGATAAAAAATAAACTATAATTTACATTGTTCGCAATATTTATTCAATAATACCTGGGAAACTAATGTAATTATGAATATTTATCTGGTATTGTTATAAGATTAGAAATTTATCAATTAAGGAGGTAATCTCTTGATAAGCATCAGGATGGAACCAATGTATTTCCTGATCTCTTTTAAACCAGGTCATTTGCCTTTTTGCATAGCGCCTGCTGTTTCTTTTAAAAAGTCTAATAGCTTCATTTAAATCATATTTATTATCCAGATAATCAAAAAACTCCTGATATCCGACTGTCTGTAATGCGGTTAAATTTTTATAAGGTAATAATGCTTTTACTTCTTCCAGTAATCCCAAATTAAGCATTTGATCTGCCCGATTGTTTATCCGTTCATACAAAATATGTCTGTCAAGTTCCAATCCTATCTTAAGATTCTCAAAATTTCGTTTTTTTGTTCCTGCATTTTTAATCGATGAGAATTTATTCCCTGTCTGATATATCACTTCAAGAGCACGTATAACTCGTTTTGGGTTTTTAAGATCTATACTAGTCCAGGTTTCAAAGTCCAGGATCTTTAATTCAGCTGTTAAATGTTCTAATCCTTTCAATTTTAGCAATTCTTCCAGATTAGCACGTAACTTGACATTGGGGCCAGGTATCTCATCAATACCCTTACATACTGCGTCAATATATAAACCTGAACCACCTACTAAAATAGCATTTCTAGTTTTGCATGATAAAATATCGATCAGATTTATAACTTCTTTTTCAAATCTACCAGCGCTATAGTAATCTTTTATACTTATGTGATTGATCAGGTGATGTTTTATTCTATCTAAATCCTCCGAAGAAGGTTTAGCTGTACCAATTTCCATTTCGCGATAAAATTGTCGTGAATCAGCAGAAATGATATCGCAATGCAGATATTTTGCCAATCTGATGGCAAGATCAGTTTTTCCGACAGCCGTTGGCCCCAAAATAATGATAAGCTTGAATCGTTTCTTCAATATGAAGTATTTTAAGAAAACAAGTTACTTTATAATTATAAAATCATGAATTTTTTAATAATTTATTTAAATTTATAAAGAAGTGTTACATGTCAGCTAATGCAGAATACCAATATTGAGCGGCGAAATCGGAATCGCAATTATTCATTTATCGCCTCTGATGAACAGATTGTCGATTTTGTAGCTGTTGAATTTAAAAACAACATCATCACAGGTGCAGATGATCTCAGCGATATTTTGGGATTTAAGCCAAAAGATATTAGTGAGGTCGCATTGGCCGTTTTATTCCCTTCAAATCAACCTTCGGGAGAACTATCAATTAATTTGATCAAAAACCTGACTAAGGAATTAGAGAAAGGGGAGAAAAAAAGGATCCCACTTCAGCTAAAACATTCCCATGGATTTTTATTCACTGTTGAAACAGAAATTGAATATATTGAGAATGAAACATATAGGTTATGGATCCCAATTGAACAACATAAGATAGCGGATGAAAATATAAGTAGAATTGCTGGGATGGATCCTCAGATAGCTGAATTAATCAAATATTCGCCGGTTTTATTCAGAATGAGTAACGAAAGAAATGAATTCTATTATTTCAGCAAAAAATGGCTCCATTTTACAGGTAAAAAAATTAAAGAGGAGTTAAAGGATGGTTGGTTCGATCATATTTTTGAAGAAGACAGGTCCCGGGTTCATGAAATATTTAATCAGGCATTAAAAAAATCATTAAAATATGAAGTGTCTTATCGATTGGTAAGACATGATAATGAGACAAGGTGGATGTATGAATCCGGTATTCCAATATTTGATAATGATGGGAATTTTCTTGGCTACCTGGCCGCATCAGTAGATATCACCAGGTTCATAAACATGGAAATTCAGTTTAATAATCTACATGAGAAACTGAAAACCTTAACAGAACATGCCCCGGTAATGTTCCGGATGTCAGATGAAAATAATCACTTTTATTATTTCAGTAAACAATGGCTGGGATTTACCGGTAAATTATTAAAGGAAGAAGTCAGGGATGGATGGATTGAGAATATTCATGATGAAGATTACAAGTTAGTAAAAGAATCTCTCAGGAAAGCTTTTAAACGTAAAAAAAAGTATGAGATATCGTATAGGATTAAAAATAAAAATGGAATCTTTCACTGGGTTCTGGATACCGGATTGCCTGTTTTTAATCATCTGGGTACATACGCAGGATTCATATCAGCAGCTATCGATATTAGTAAACAAAAGAAGGCAGATGAAAAGAAAAGTCGAAAATCGGCATTTCAGGAATCAGAGGCAAGGTTACATAGTTCCCTGGATAAATCCGGTTTAATTGCAGTTTCGATTAATAACAAAAATCAGATCCATTTTTGTAATGATTATTTTCTGGAATTATTGGGCAGGGAAAAGGAAGACGTTATAGGACATGATATTACCGAGTACGTAGATTTTTCTGATTCGGAGGGGAAGGCAATTATTTCCTTGAATAATTTAATTCACAAACAGGGTTTTGCTCAGACACTTGAAGGGAAAATAAAAAGTCACTTCAGGGAGATGTTTTTCATCAGTTTCAATTCTGTTGTTTTGTACAATGAAGGAGAAAAATATCCTTCTATCACATTTATTGGTGAAAATATTACTGAAAAAAGAAAAGTCAGGGAAGCACTGGTTAAAACCAATGAACAACTTAAAGATTTACTTGATAATGCGAATGATATAATACAGTTTTTTGCCCCAGACGGAAAATTCTTTTTCGTTAATAAAACATGGAAAACAAAACTAGGCTATAATGATAATGAAATTCCACTGCTTCGATTTGATAATATCCTGGATACATCTGTTAAAGAAAAAACATTAAGTAAAATTCAATCAATAAAAAAGGATAATCCTTTTCAGAAAATTGATACGATATTTGTTACTAAAACCGGTGAAAAAATCAATATCCGTGGAAGTGTAAATTGCAGTTTCAGAAATGATAAAGCACTAGAAATTCGGGGAATTTTTCATGATGTTACTGAGAGGGTAAGGGCTCAAAAAGCACAACTTATTTCGTACCGCATTTCCAACCTTGCCATCAACAGTCCTGACCTGAATAACCTTTTTCAAAATATACGAAAGGAATTACATGAAATATTAAATACCGATAATTTTTATATCGCCTTGTTTGATAAAAAAAATAGGGTATTGAATTTTCCGTATTTAGTAGATGAAAACAAAACTGAGATCATTACAAATGAGCGAAGGAAGTTTCAAAATGGGCTTACAGAATATGCTATAAAACTTAAAAAACCGCTTATGCTTCGAGGAGAAGAACTTAAAATTCTCCAGGATAAAAAAAATTTGATCATACATGGAAATATCCCAGCTATATGGTTGGGAGTTCCACTCATTCTTAATGGACAGGTTATTGGTTTAGTGTGTGTCCAACACTATCGTGATCCCTATGCGTATTCAAAACATCACCTTGAATTGCTTGAATTTATTTCCGGCCAAATCGCTATTGCCATTGATCGAAAACAAAAGGAAAAGAAGATTACTGAACAATCTGCCCGGCTTCAAGCTATTTTTGAAAGTGGCACACACATGATATGGTCGATCAATAATAATTATCAATTTACATCCAATAATAAAAATTTCTATGATTTCATTAGGATAAACGTTCCGGGTCAAAAGGAATATCAATTAATAAGTGATGATATAAATAAGATCAATACAAATCCATTCTGGAAAGAAAAATATGATCAGGCATTAAAAGGAAATATTGTTCGGTTTGAATCAAAATTCAGAAACATTAACACCTTTAAAGAATCCTGGAAAAGTATTGTTTTAAGCCCGATATATTCAGCCGCAAAGTCAATTGAAGAAATATCTGGAATCGCTTATGATATCACTGAAAGTAAAACTGCTCAGCTTGCGCTATCAGAGAATGAAGAAAAATTCCGGAATATTTTTGAATCATTTCAGGATATTTACTTTAAATGCGATTTTAATGGGCGCATCATATTAGTCAGTCCATCAGTGAAAGATATGCTTGGTTATGATGCTGATGATTTAATAGGGAATGATGTCAATAATTATTACCTGTATTCTAAAAATGTAAAAACATTGTTAAAAAGCCTGATTAAAAACAAGATCCATAGAAACTTTGAGGCATCTCTTGTGAATAAAAAGGGTGATATCAGCCAGTTTATTTGCAATTTGCGGCTGGTATATGATACGAATACAAAATCAGCAGCAATTGAAGGCGTAGCCCGTGATATCACAATACTTAAGGAAGCAAATATAGAATTAAAACAGGCAAAAGAGGTAGCTGAAAAGTCTTTGAAGGTAAAAGAACTTTTTTTGGCCAATATGAGTCATGAGATACGCACGCCCATGAATGGAATTATCGGTATGATAGATCTGCTGGAAGGGACTTATATTACCGAAGAACAAAAAGATTATGTCAGGACAATTAAGAAATCTTCAGAAACACTGTTAAATATCCTGAATGACATACTTGATCTATCCAAGATTGAAGCAGGTAAGATGCAGTTGAAAAGAAAACCCGTCAAATTAAAAAATGTACTTGAGAAATTGTATGCATTATTTTCTCAACAAGCTTTGGCAAAAAATATCAAACTTTATTACCATCTCAGTACACGCCTACCTGAATATATGATGATTGATGAGACACGGCTTTTACAGATACTTTCGAATTTGGTGTCCAATGCTATCAAATTTACTGAGGGCGGTGGTTCAATTGATATTGATATGAAAAAAGCCAAAGTTCATGGTAAAACTCATATGGTCAAATGTACCGTTAGTGATTCAGGTATCGGGATCTCCCCTGAAAGCACAAAACAACTTTTTACCCTATTTACACAACTGGATACTACTACTACCAAAGCGTATAGTGGAACAGGCCTTGGATTGGCAATTTCAAAAGAATTGACCAAACTAATGGGAGGTAAAATCGGTGTATTTTCAACCATGGGACATGGGAGTAGTTTCTGGTTTACGTTTGAAGCAGAACCCACTGATAAATTAGCATTGGTTGAAGATAAACTGGAAGAAAGTGATATCATTATCGAAGGTTACTTTAAAGATGAAAAGCCCAGAATATTAGTTGTAGATGACAATGCAGTCAATAGACAGGTTGCCGTGGAAATCCTGAAAAAATCAGGTTGTCAGGTAGACCAGGCTGAAGATGGTAAAAAATCCATTGAACTGGTTTTACAATATGAATATGATCTTATATTTATGGATATTCAGATGCCTGAAATGGATGGAGTCAGTGCAACACGAAAGATTAAAGCATTGAATTTAGAAAAACTTCCTCCTGTTGTAGCGATGACAGCTTATTCCATGAAAGAGGATAGAGAAAGATTTCTCAAACAGGGGCTCGACGATTATATCCCCAAACCGATACGCGCCAATGAATTGATCAACAAGGTCAGGCAATGGATTAGAGATGAAAAAATCGTCGTTGAAAACTTGAAAGAGGGACCACAAAAAGAGGGATTGATCATCAATATGACCGTGGTAAATCAATTAAAGGAGCTGGGTGGAGCAGAGATGATCGTACAGGTTTTTGAAGATTTTATGAATGAATCAAAGGAACAACTCAATAAATGTGCGGAAGCATTAAAAAATCAAGACTATGTAACCATTCAACGCGAGTTACATACAATTAAAGGTAATGCTGGCACACTAGGAGTGGAAAAGTTATCCCAGCAGGCAGAATTCATTGAAAAAAATTTAAAAAATGAAGACTATGAAACGCTTGAACAAGATTTAAATTTTCTTAACTTAACATATCAGGAATTTGAAAAGAAATATACAGACTTAATTAAGGAGGTAAACGATGAGTAATCCTAAAAAAGTGATGATTGCTGAGGATAGTTCTGTTATACAGAATTTAACCAGAAAGATATTATCCATTCAAAATTATGAAATTACAAGTGTTAAAAATGGCCAGCAGGTCCTGGATGTACTCGGAAAAGATCATTTTGATATCATTCTTATGGATATTAATATGCCAGTGATGGATGGTATAGAATGTACTCAGAAAATAAGAGCTTTGGATGATAAAGAGAAATCCGGGATTCCGATCGTTGCCATTACAGGAAATGCACTTAATCTTTCGGTACAGGAATACAATGACATTGGTATTAATGAACTTCTCCAAAAACCGCTTAATTTTGACGAATTAGTTAATATTGTCAGAAAATATACGGCGGATTAATGGCGGAATTGAATTACACCAAACACTTTCTGAATAAACTGGAAGATCTGTTTTCAGAAACCGAATATCATCTACGGTATGAAAAAGGCAATTTTAAATCTGGATATTGTATTTTATATAGTAAAAAAATTGCTATAGTTAATAAATATTATACCCTGGAAGGAAAGATAAATTGTCTGATTGAAATGCTTAAGGAAATCAGGATCAATCCGGATAAATTAAGCGATAAAAATCATAAATTATATAAGGAGTTAACTAAAATTCCTGAACAATCGTGATTGTTACATTTCTGGGTACGGGTACATCACAGGGAATTCCGGTGATAGGATGCGATTGTGCGGTTTGTCGATCCAATAACTTAAAAGATAATAGACTCAGAACATCAATACATATCACCCACCAACATAAAAGTTTTGTAATTGATACCGGGCCCGATTTCAGGCAGCAAATGCTTCGGGAAAATATCCTAAATTTGGATTTTGTGCTATTTACACATCACCATAAGGATCATATTGCGGGGATGGATGACATTCGAAGCTATAATTTTAAATTAAAAAAGTCCATCCCCATATATGCCAATCGGGATACAATATTTCAATTAGAAAATGAATATCCATACATTTTCTCCCCTAATGGTTATGGGGGTGCTCCCAGAATCGAAATTAATGAAATATATAATAAACCTTTTAATGCTCAAGAAATTGATATCATCCCTGTAGAAGTATTGCATCATCAGCTAACTGTATTGGGATTCAGGATTGATCAATTTACCTACATTACTGATGCTAATCAAATCCCGGCACAAGAACTGGAAAAAATAAAAGGCACGCGTGTACTGGTTATAAATGCATTGCAGAAAACGCATCATATCTCTCATTTCAGTTTACTTCAGGCACTGGATGAGATCAACAAGATAAAACCAGAAAAAGCGTATATTACTCATTTAAGTCATAAAATGGGACTTCATGAGGAAGTATCCAATGAGTTGCCACCCCATGTTTTTCTCGCATATGACGGACTTAAATTAGAGATTTAACCGTGCATAATAATTATTTTTTTCTGAAAAAACTTTCAAATGCTTTAAGACAAAAAATTAATGGATGGAAGATTGGTGAATGTTTTTCACAAAACAAAAATGAATTAATTATTGGCTTATACTCGAATGAGGAACAGTTTTATATCAAGGCAGATCAGAATCCTAACTTTTCCTGCTTAAGCTTTTATGATTCTTTTTCAAGGGCAAAGAAAAACAGCATTGACCTTTTCCCTCAAATTTTTAACATGGAAGTTAAGGATGTAATTCAATACCTCTATGAAAGGGCATTCTGTCTTGTTCTGGAAAATCAACTTACACTTCTTTTTAAATTGTATGGTAATTTTTCAAATATCCTATTGTATAAAAAAAATACCTGTATTGATGTATTCAAACATCATCTGAATGATGAAGTAAAAATTAATCTTTCAGAACTTCACAGAAATATAAATATTACCAAAACTGCTTTTTTTCAGTCGGGTGCAGATCCAAAGCAATTACTATCCTCATTTGATAATACTGTAAATATTTATTTAGAAAAACAGGGATTTTCTTCATTAGGAAAGATGGCTAAATGGGATCTGGTATTAAATACTCTTAAAAACCTGGAGAATCCATCCTATTATATTATGAATGTGAATGATCTTCCAAAGTTCAGTCTGTTAGATAATGGAGATTTTTTTAAGAAATATAAAGATCCAATTATAGCTGTTACGAAATTTTACCTGGAACATCAAAAAAAATACTGGTTGCTGTATGAAAAACAGAAGATTATTAAATCCCTTAGTGTAAAAATCAGAAAAACCGCCAGTTATATTAAAAAAGCAGAAAAAAAATTAGACGAATTACAAAACTTTATTGATTATCGTCAGACAGCAGATATCCTAATGGCCAATCTTCATCGAGTGAGGCAAGGAAATTCATCAGTCGAATTACTTGATTTTTATAACAATGTATCCATAAAAATAAAATTAAACCCAAAATTCAGCCCTCAGAAAAATGCTGAACATTATTATCGAAAATCCAAAAATCAAAAAATAGAAATTAAAACCATCCAAAAAAATGTTGAGCAAAAAAAGGAAAGGATCCATACCACTCAAAAACTACTTCAACAAATCGAATCTATTGATAATCTGAAATTACTTCGATTATTTAAAAAGGAACACCGTATCGAAGGTGAAAACAAAACAAAAATAGAACATCCAGGATTTAAATCATTTGATCATTTAGGATTTAAGATCCTTGTCGGAAGAAATGCCAGGAATAATGAGGATCTTACATTTGAAATCGGATATAAAGATGACCTCTGGTTACATGCAAAAGATGTTTCAGGTTCTCACGTCCTGATTAAATATCAGGCAGGCAAAAACTTTCCAAAACCTGTGATAGAAAAAGCAGCTCAATTGGCAGCATATTATTCAAAAAACAGAAACGCAAGTATCTGTCCTGTTATCTACACTGAAAAAAAATATGTCAGGAAACTTAAAGGTGCATTACCAGGTGTTGTACGCCTGGATAAAGAAAATGTTCTATTCATAGAACCTGCTGATTTTTCTTAATCGAAAAAAAATTTCAATTTTTTTAGTCAAACTTAGGCGATATTCAACCTGATTGAATTTGTGCGTTTTCTGCTGGCAACGGGAATCGTTCCTGTTGTAATATATACATCTCCCATTGATATCAATTCATTATTTGAAAGAAATTCCTGAATATCATTCAATGCATCATCGGTTGATTCAAATTTTTCATAAAAAAATGCTTTAACACCCCAGACCAGGGCTAACTGCGACAGAAGAGATTTATTGCCTGTGAATATAATGATGGAGGCAGTTGGCCTGTATTTTGAAATATTGAATGCAGTGTAACCTGTAACTGTCATGCCCGTAATAACCTTTGCATTGGTATCTTCAGCTAACTGACATGCAGAAGCAAGAACCTGATCGTTATAAAAAGTTTCAGAAGTTTTATCACATTTATGTTTTTTATAAAAGATACTTGCCTCACTTTCTTCCACCGATTTAATGATTTTGGCCATATTTCTTACAGCCAGTGCAGGATAATTACCTGCTGCGGTTTCAGCACTTAACATAACCGCATCAGCACCATCCAGGATTGCATTGGCCACATCACTTGCTTCTGCCCTGGTCGGTCGTGGATTTTGGATCATACTTTCCAACATTTCCGTGGCAACAATTACAGGTACAGCAGCTTGATTACATTTTCTTATGATTTGTTTTTGCAGTATCGGAACTTTTTCCATTGGTATTTCCACTCCAAGGTCACCCCTTGCTACCATCAATGCATCAGATACCTCGATGATCTCGTCAATGTTTTCAACGGCTTCTGGTTTTTCAATTTTTGCGATGATCTTGGTCCACTTCCCTTTCTCGCATATGATTTCTCTCAATTCTCTGATATCATCAGCTTTTCTTACAAAGGATAAAGCAATCCAATCGACATTATGTGCTAATCCAAATTTCAGATCCTCTCGATCTTTATTTGTCAAAGATGGAATTGAGACATTGGAATCAGGTAAATTTATGCCTTTTTTTGATTTTAATAATCCTCCATGAAGCACCTGAGTAACTACTTCTAATTCATTTTGATCAATCACACGTAATTCAATTTTACCGTCATCTATCAGAATTAAATCACTCTTTTTAACATCTTTTGGTAAATTTTGATATGATGTAGATATTTTTTTATTGTCGCCTAATATTTCTTCAATCGTGATGATAAGTTTCTGTCCAACTTTCAAATTAATTGATCCATCCTTCACTTCTCCAATTCTGATTTTTGGGCCCTGAAGATCGAGTAAAATACCTACTGGTTCATTTAACTCTTTATTGATATTTCGAATTAATTTAATGCGATTAAGATGCTCTTCATGTGATCCATGTGAAAAGTTCAGCCTAAAAACATTAGTTCCAGATCGGATCAATGCCCTGATGGTAGTTTTTGAATTGCTGGCAGGACCGATTGTGGCCACAATTTTTGTGCGATTTAAACTTTTATTCATATTAAAAAATTAGGTTCTCTCTGGATTTTAATTTGCTGATATCGAATGAAGTCACATATTGAATCTCATCAATTTCTTTCAATTTGGCCAGCAATCCAAGATCATCTTTGCCATCTATTACCCCATTCTTCATGATAAAGAAGTCAAATTTATGTAGTTCCGGTAATAGGAATGCTGATTTCTCCGAATTTTTGTTCTCAGACTTGTTCCTCAATAACCTGAGTTGAGTGTTTTCGGTTTCATATAAATAATTTGAAACATAAATCTTTTCCTCATCGATAAACTCATGAATGATGTCATTTTGCTTCACAAGATGGATTTTCAATTGATTATTTAATAACCAGGCCAATCTGTATTCCTTGAGATGAGATATTATACCAAACAATTCAAAATCGTATGTATAATCGACTACAAGTCTGTTTCGAACCATATTTAAGTTTACAATACTTTAAGTCTTTATCAAATCAATTGAATTACAAAATTGCGAAAATGATAAGATTGAAAAAAATTGTTTGACATTATTCACCGAAATATCTTTCTTTGCAAAGTCAAAATAAAACACTTTACATAAAATGTCTGAGATATCACAAAAAGTTAAAAGCATTATTGTTGATAAATTGGGGGTCGAAGAATCTGAAGTTACTCCTGAGGCTAGTTTCACAAATGATTTGGGAGCCGACTCTCTCGATACTGTCGAATTAATTATGGAGTTTGAGAAAGAATTCGGTATCTCAATTCCTGACGATCAGGCAGAAAATATTTCCACCGTAGGCCAAGCGATTTCATACCTTGAAGAAAACGTAAAATCCTAATTTCAAAAACTTATCATTTTTTTAATGAGCTTAAAAAAAGTAGTTGTTACCGGAATTGGTGTGTTAACTCCTATTGGCAATAATATTCGCGAATTTCACCAAGGATTAATCAATGGAGTTAGCGGAGCTGCTTTAATCACAAAATTTGATATAACTAATTTCCGTACGAAGTTTGCCTGTGAATTAAAAGAATTTGACCCGCTTGATCATCTTGATAGGAAAGAAATCCGTAAGATGGATCCTTTTACACAATATGCGCTTATTTCAACCCAAGAAGCATTTGCAGATACTGGGCTTGATCTTGAAGCGGTAGATAAGGACAGGGCTGGTGTTATTTGGGCTGCTGGAATTGGGGGTCTTAAAACGTTCGAAGAAGAAATTATTAATTATGCTCAAAATGATCTAATACCAAGGTTTAATCCTTTCTTTATTCCAAAAATGATCCCCGACATAAGTGCAGGTTATCTATCGATCAAATATGGATTTAGAGGACCTAATTTTGCAACTGTTTCTGCCTGTGCTTCAGCAACTAATGCAATTATTGATGCATATAATTACATTCGCCTTGGCATAGTTGATGTAATGGTTACAGGTGGGTCAGAGGCTGCGATTACTCGATCAGGTATTGGGGGCTTCAGTTCGATGAAGGCATTATCAGAGCGAAATGATTCTCCGGAAACTGCCTCACGCCCCTTTGATAAGGATCGAGATGGATTTGTCATGGGAGAAGGAGCAGGGGCTCTTATTCTTGAGGAATATGAACACGCTAAAGCCCGAGGAGCGAAAATCTATTGCGAATTAATAGGAGCAGGCATGTCAGCTGATGCATATCATATTACAGCCCCTCATCCTGATGGATTAGGAGCAAAAAAAGTAATGGAAAATGCGATTAAAGATGCTAAAATATCTCCTGATGAAGTGGATTATATCAATGTACATGGTACATCTACACCATTGGGTGATATTAGTGAAGTACTGGCCATAAAAGATGTATTTGGCGATCATGCTTATCAATTAAATATCAGTTCAACCAAATCGATGACGGGGCATCAATTAGGCGCAGCAGGAGCAGTTGAAGCCATTGCCGGAATTCTTGCTATTCAACATAATTTTATTCCTCCTACAATTAACCATTTCACTGATGACGAAAACCTGGATAATACTCTGAATTATACATTCAACAAGGCGCAACAAAGAGAGGTTAATGTAGCCCTGAGTAATACATTTGGCTTTGGAGGACATAACACATCAGTTATATTCAGAAAAATCACCTGACGTGCCTTTCATTTGGACCAGAATTTTTTCATATCTTAAACCCAAATCTACAGAAGAGAAAACACTTGCTAATTCAATCAGGAGCACCTTGGGTGTCAAACCCATTAACATTACACTATATAAACTGGCCACACAACACAGCTCAGTTGCAAAAGAATATATGTCCGGGATTAAGGAATCAAACGAACGCCTGGAATATCTTGGGGATGCGGTGCTCAGTACGGTTATAGCAGACTATCTTTTCAAAAAATATCCCTTTAAAGACGAAGGGTTTTTAACAGAAATCAGATCGAGAATCGTAAACCGTGAATCGCTCAATCAACTGGGAAGAAAATTAGGTCTGAATAATATTGTGGAATATAATGATACACGAAAACATGCCCAGGCCTATAAATCAATATTAGGAGATACCTTGGAAGCAATCATTGGTGCTGTCTATCTTGATAAGGGATATGATTTTTCAAAAAATTTTATAATTAAAAAATTACTGTTACCACATTTGGATATTGAAAAAATCATTACAATAAACCCGAATTTTAAGAGTAAAGTGATAGAATGGGCACATAAAAATGATAAATTAATCCGATTTGAAATTCTTAATGTAAAAGAATCGAAACATTATAAAGAGTTTAAATCTCAGGTTTTTATCGATGATAAACCTTACGGGAAAGGATCCGGATTTAATAAAAAGCGAGCAGAACAGGAAGCAGCTGAACAAACATGTCGGCTTCTAAATATACATTAGAAAAGAAATATCACCCTTTGGAAAAGAAACTGATAGTTGGAGGCGCCGCCTTAAATCAAATCCCTCTTGACTGGGAGGGTAATATTGCAAATATCATTTCTGCAATAAGGCTTGCCAGAGATGCCGGTGTTGATATACTATGTATGCCTGAACTTTGTATAACCGGATATGGATGTGAAGATCTGTATTTAAGCAGTTGGGTATCAGAAAAAGCAATTTCATTGATCAATTCGGTTATCCCGGAATGTGAAAATATAGCGGTAATTGTAGGATTACCGATTTGGTTTAAAAATAACAATTACAATTGCGCCTGCATATTAAAAGATAAAAAAATCATTGGTATATATGCCAAACAATTTCTGGCTAATGATGGCGTGCATTATGAACCTCGCTGGTTTACACCCTGGGAAACAGATAAACTGGAAGCACTTACCTTGAATGGAATTGATGTTCCTTTTGGTGATTTTCAGTTTGAAACTAAAGGGATTAAATGTGGTCTGGAAATATGTGAAGATGCCTGGCGATCGAACAGGCCTGCCTGTCGATTGGTGGAGAAGGGAGTTCAACTAATTTGTAATCCAAGCGCCAGCCATTTTGCTATTGGAAAATCTAATCGAAGAAAAAGACTTGTTATAGAGAGTTCCAAATCTTTCCATTGCACATATGTATACGCGAATCTACTCGGAAATGAAGCGGGTAGGATGATTTATGATGGTGAAATATTGATTGCCCATGAAGGGAGACTTATTCAGCAAAATATTAACTTATCTTTTAAACCTGTTAATGTAGTTTTTGCTGAAATAGATTTTGATCGTCCATCAAAATCTCATGCTGCTTTCAACTTTGATAATGCTGACCAACATGATGAATTTGTCCGTGCAACATCATTGGCATTATTCGATTACTTAAGAAAAAGTAGAAGTAACGGTTTCGTTTTATCATTAAGTGGTGGTGCTGATTCCTCAACAAATGCAGTGCTTGTGGCAGAAATGATAAAAAGAGGTGTTACAGAACTCGGGGTACATGATTTCCTTCATAAAATTGGAAAATCAGCATTGGAGACAGATATTACACACCGGAATTTTGATGAAGCTTGTAAGTTGATTGTAAGCAAAATATTAACTTGTGTGTATCAGGCCTCTGAAAATTCATCTGATGAAACAAAAAAATCAGCATCACAGCTGGCTTCCGATATAGGTGCTGAATATTTTGAGTGGAGTATAAATGATGAAGTTAAATCTTATATCGGGAAAATTGAAAATGCATTAAATCGAAAGTTGACCTGGGAAAACGATGATATATCACTGCAAAATATCCAGGCCAGGGTCAGATCTCCGATCATCTGGCTGATGGCTAACATCAAGGGAGCTATTTTATTGACTACATCAAATCGTAGTGAAGGAGATGTGGGATATGCAACAATGGATGGTGATACCAGTGGCAGCTTGGCCCCTATTGCTGGAATAGATAAATATTTTATTCTTAAATGGCTTCGATGGGCTGAAAAACATCTGGGATATCAGGCATTAAAATACGTAAATAGTCTGACGCCAACAGCAGAATTACGTCCCAAGGAACGTGATCAATCCGATGAAAGTGATCTGATGCCATATAAAATTCTAGTTGAAATTGAAAGATTGGCTATATATCGGCATCTTTCACCTGTAAATGTATTTTATCAATTAAAAACGAAAAAATTAACTGATAATGAGCATTTAAAAAAATATATAATAAAATTTTACCAACTTTGGGCCAGAAATCAATGGAAACGCGAACGTATAGCACCAGCTTTTCATCTTGATGATTTTAATGTGGATCCGAGAACGTGGTGCCGTTTCCCCATTTTGTCAAGTTCTTTTGAAGAAGAATTAGACGAGCTGAATAAATTATTTTAATAGCAAATACTTTTTCAAATGGATATTTTAAATTATATAATTTGGAGTGCAAATCCAGAAATATTTCCAAACCTTGATTGGGGAATCATTGGGAATATTCGCTGGTATGGCTTATTGTTCGCTGTAGCATTTATCGTAGGTCAGCAAATCATGCTTTATATTTTTAAGAAGGAAAACAAACCAGAAAAAGATATTGAAACCCTCACCATTTATATTGTGTTGGCCACCATCATCGGTGCACGATTAGGACACGTTTTTTTCTACGAACCAGACAGATTTTTGGCAGATCCTTTAGAAATTTTTATGATACAAAAAGGTGGGCTTGCCAGCCATGGCGCAGCGATTGGTATTTTGACCGGAATTTATATCTATTCCAACTATTTAATTAAGATTGGCTTTTCAAAACCAAAATTTGTTTTCAAAAAACAAAAAAGGGAAGGTCAAAACTTTTTATGGGTCGTTGACCGTATTGTAATCGTAGTAGCATTAGGTGGATGTTTTATCCGGATAGGTAATTTTATAAATAGTGAAATTATAGGGAAACCAACTGACAAGCCCATAGGTGTTTTATTTGCGAGAGATATCATCGACCAGTTTGAATTCGATAATAATGTTGAAGATGTTTCTGTCATTCGGGCTTCACAAATGTTGAAAGATTCATTAAGAAAAAATCCGATAGAAATTAAAATAGATTTTAAAAAGAATGATTACCAGGAAAAACAATTACATTCTTATCTGCAGAATAACTATAAATACATTCTCACCAATTATGAATCTGTAACCATGCAGGTTGATGAATCCATCGATACACCACTTAACTATGAATTAAGTTCCAATAATGATGGATCTTACTCTGCTACAATATTCACCTGGGGAGTTCCCCGTCACCCAGCACAGCTATACGAGGCATTTACAAGTTTGATGCTTTGTTTTCTTTTGTATTGGATATGGACCTTACGAAAAACTAACTTGCCCTATGGTAGATTATTAGGACTTTTTTTAGTTATTCTATTTGGTTTGAGATTTTTCCATGAACTATTCAAAGAAAATCAGGTTGATTTTGAGGCAGCCATACCTCTTAATATGGGGCAATGGTTAAGTATCCCGATGGTGATTGCTGGTTTATATATCCTGGTTCAATCCTATCGATCGATAAACAACCCTGCTAATCATCAGAAAGAATAATTTTTTAATATTTTAAGCAGGATATACGTTATATTTTAATAAATGAGTGGACAAAAAAGGAAGTTTGAGAGGCAAACAGGAATATATTTGGGACACAGGACACTTTTTCGCTGCACATAGTGTCAAAAAAATCAGTCAGAAATACATTGTCTCGACTATCATCTTTCTTATTGTCTTTGTTTTTGCAAACCAACCGACCTATGCACAAAGAGCAGTAGAAGCTTTTACTGATATTGATACTACATTATTTGATTCACTCCAGATCGATCGCATTTTCATCGTTGGAAACAAAAAGACTAAGGAAAAGATCATAGTGCGTGAGCTTGATTTTAATGCTAATCAGATAATATCCACAAAAAATTTAGTAGAACGTATAAAACGAAATGAAGATAATATTTTTAATACGCGGTTATTTCTTACGGTCAAAATATCCATGATACTGATCCAGGATAACATGGTTGATGTGATTATACGTGTTGCTGAAAGATGGTATTTATTCCCAATACCCGTATTTGAATTGGCCGACCGTAATTTTCATGATTGGTGGGTAAACCAGAATCATGACCTGAAAAGGATAGAATTAGGTTTAAAATTATATCAGTATAATGTGAGGGGAATGAATGAAACGCTAAAATTAACAGGCCAGGTTGGTTTTACAAAAAGATTTCAAATAGCCTATGGTTTTCCTTTCATTGATAAAAAACAAAGAATCGGATTAAATCTTCTCTTTGATTATTTGCTAAATAAAAATATTAACTATCAAACCGTCGAACATAAATACAAATTTCTGGATTCAAGAAATTGGCTGAGAGAACAATATATTGGAGGACTATCTCTAACGTATCGAAAATCTTTATATAATTTACATACAATAGGAATTAACTATTATAATTCGCAAGTTAATGATACAATTGTAGAACTCAATCCAAATTATTTTGAGAATGGATCTGATCAACAGTATTTCAGATTTTACTATACCTATGTGCATGATATGCGTGATATTAAGGCCTATCCTTTAGAAGGATCCTATTTTATTGGAAGAATTGAAAAACTTGGATTAGGTATCGTAGACAATGTAAATGTATTTGGAGCCTCAGCATTGTATAATCGATTTTTTAATTTGGGTAAACACTTTTATTTTACAGCCGGAGTTGGAGGAGCAATGTATGTGCCTGAAAGTCAGCCATATATTTTATTCAATTCCATGGGTCGGGGGCAGTTTACCTTACGAGGTTATGAACTTTATGTTATTGAAGGACCCTATTTCATTCAAAATCAATATACGTTAAGAAAACGCCTGTTCCAGACAGAACAGGACTTAAAAAATATACTATCTGCAAAACAATTTAGCCGTTTTCACATTGCTTTATATATTAAGTCTTATTTCGATCTGGGATATGTGAAAGGATATGCAGGCAATGATCTTAATACTGATTTTACCAATCAATTAATATACGGAGGAGGAGCCGGATTTGACCTTGTAACGTTTTATGATATTGTGATGAGATTTGAATATTCGATCAATAAAGCAGGAGAATCAGGTTTTGTATTTGGCATTAGATCTATTTTTTAAAGTACATGATTACCCCAACATGGTACTTTAGGATTTACGATTAGTGAATAGCGAATTACGATTTTTGAATTAAATCGCAATTCGCCACCCGAAAATCGAAACGCAAAATTCAATTAAGAAGAATCTCCCTGGATTTATTACTATAATCCGTTACGATGATCTTTTCAACACTTGATCTATTAATTAAAAATTCTCGACTCGATTGAGAAAGGTAGGAGGATCCATAGTATAATTCACATAATTGAACTGAACCATCCTTATAATGTATTTTAATCATCCTGTCTAATTTCTCCGGTGTAAATTTAATCCATTGATCCCCCGGATGATTAATCTTAAATACTCTCAGGCTATCGTCGTTTTGAGAGGCTATGATCAACTGATTATCATTATTATCAAATAATGAAACAACGGATCTACCATCACCATCGACAAAAAATCCGCTCTTAGTAACTCGCTCCGGTGTAAGTTTTCCACCTCTATCTCCACTGAGAAACAATCCTATGAATGCATCGTGTGCCCCATTGAAAGATTCTGTATTGAAGTTATTACCGATCATCACTAGATCAGGATTATCATCATGGTTAAAATCAGAAGAAAGAATTCCTTTTACGGGTGCAAACTGCGCTTCAAATGGCAATCTCTTTTTAGAATATGTGCCATCTCCATCATTAACCAGTATAATTGATTCAAAAATTCTGGTTTTAAATTCAAGCGCTCCTTTTAATTCATCTTCAGTAAAAAGATCACTGGATTCCACTGAATTATAATCAATATATTTTGGAAATCTTGTTTTTAAAAATTGCATCTGACGGGTCAAGTCATTCCTGAGATGCACAGGATAATACTTCTCATTCACCCAGGTGCTGATGACAGGATCAATAATTCCATTATTATCAAAATCTTTTGCGATAATATGGATTGGTTTTTCAAAACTAGTGCTATATCGGTTATTTAGACCTTGATTGCCTAAAACATAGTCTATATCACCATCCCGATCAAAATCTATTGCTTCTATACTATTCCACCAACCTTCTGAGTTAAACAATCCTAGCTTTACACTGACTTCTTCAAATTTACCCTCGAAGTTTTTAAACATACGAACCGGCATCCATTCTCCTGCAATCAATAAATCAATCCATCCATCCATATCATAATCAGTCCATAAAGCAGATGTGACCATTCCCAAACTCATAAATTCCTTATTTGCCGATTCAGTGACATCAATGAAAGTTCCACCATTGTTCTGTAAAATAATACTTCTTTCGGGAAGGGGATAAGATTGCGGAATTAACCTCCCCCCGACAAACAAATCAAGGTCACCATCACGATCATAATCAGCCGCTGTTACAATTGATCCCGATATAAAATTATCCGGAACCGCATCACGATCAAAAAATAAATTAGCCTTACCATCATTCTTAAAAAGCCGATCCATAAAATGGTGAGAATTTGCACGAAATTCACTGCCACCACTTACAACATAAAGGTCAAGATCGTTATCATTATCTGCATCAAATAAAAGTAAGCCGGTGACCTCCGAATCCGATGTATCTGCTAGTGTATGCACATCAAAACCACCCGATGGATTTTGAATTAACAATTTTATGTCAGCATATCTGCCATTCCCCATAACAATATCCTCCAGTTTATCTCCATTCAAATCACCGACTGCCATACCGGGCCCTTCCTTTGAATGCATACGAGGTAACAGTGGCTGTACAAGAAAATCCATAAAATCGGACTCATTGTGCTTAATATTCAATTGCAAACTATGCGTTACGTCCTGAAAAAGCGTGTTTTCAGTCTCATTTGTTTTCGAGACCGTTTTTATCGCTTTTTTAATGTTAAGATCCATCATCGTGTTGGCTGATATATTAAAGATGATCTGTTCTTCTCCCGAAGGCCATTGAATAAACAATGAATCGATCAGAGAACACGAATCCAAACCAAAATGAATGACCGGATCAACACTTGAAATATATCCCCTGTATGGATAATGTTCATAATACTGGATTTTCCCATTTGTATAAACACTTATCTTAGAACCAATGCCATTAATATTTTCCTGACTACCTGATAGTTTTATATTAATATAATTGTGTTCGGGGTTTATCTCATTTAAATTATTTTTAAAGATAAAAGCTGGCTGGTTTATGTTGTTGGTAACATAATCCAGATCACCATCATTATCCAGATCGACAAAAGCGGCTCCATTAGAAAAGGATGGCGTATGAATGCCCCACTTTCCCGATACATTTTCAAACCAAAAACCAGTATGATTCCTGAAAAAGAAATTTTTCGATTTATACTCCGGAATGTACGGCAATAGCAATTTTGGATTTGTGAACAGTCCCACGACATCCAAAAGCTGTGTGGTATAGTCTTTGTCGGTTACATCCCTGGGAAACCCATTTGCAATGGCCAGATCTTTAAAACCATCATTATCAAAATCAGTAAATAGTGCACTCCAACTCCAATCTGTGTTTTGAATTCCCAATAAAAAACTGATATCACTGAAAGTTCCATTCCCGTTATTATATTGCAGACAATTGCGTAGAAATTGTTTATAATATCCTGCATTCATGATCCGTTTGTCCCTGTTAAAAACGGTCATACTGTACATCATTTTCGTACGCCTGATATCTGATGGGAGCATTTCCAGGGTGATGATATCAATGAGTCCATCATTATTAATGTCAGAAGCATCGTTACCCATAGATGCAAAACTGATATGCTTGAAATACTTTTCAATCTGGTTGGAAAAAGTTCCATCCCCATTATTGATATATAATATATCACTTGAGATAAAATCATTTGAAATATATAAATCAGGATAATTATCCTTGTTAATGTCCAGAATGGCTATACCCAGTCCAAATCCTTCAAGAATAATCCCAGCTTCACTGGAAACATTGGTAAATTTACCTTTTCCATTATTTTTGTACAGTTTATCAATGGTTAAAGATTTATCATTAATTTTGGAACTTTCATCCGCCATAAATCTCTTACCTAGAAAAATATTGGTTAAAATATAAAGATCGAGATCACCATCAAGGTCATAATCAAAAAATACCCCATGCGTTGAATAACCATCATCATCAATCCCATATTCTGAAGCTTTTTCGATAAATGTGGGAACACCATCTGTTAAACCTTGATTTATAAAAAGTTTATTTTTTCTAGTGCCCTCTTTACGTTTAAAAGTTGCGGAAATGTAAATATCCATCCACCCATCATTATTAATATCCACAACAGAAATCCCGGAAGACCATATATCCTTTGCACCAACACCTGCTTGATCGGTGATATCCACAAAATTAAAACCTGGCGTATTAAGGTATAATTTATTTGACATGATGTTACCTGCAAAATATAGATCCTGGAATCCATCGTTATTAAAATCCCCGATCCCAACTCCACCTCCATTATATATATATTCATCAAACAGGATATTAAAAGAATCCGTCTCCTCAATGATATTATTGAATATAACTCCCGTCTTTTCAGGAGGTAACAAATCAAATAAGGGTTTAGAGGAATCAGCGCAACCGGAAAGGATGAGTATCAAAAATCCACCAGGAATCAAAAAACTTAATATTAATCTAGTCCAACTCAATAGCATTTATTTTTTGGAAGCGATGACATCCCTTGAAGGGATGTCATCGCTTTTTGTCATGTTGTCATTTACTCGTCATTAATTCCTGAATTCCATTCCTTGAATTCTCATTTTTTTTAAAAATCTTTAATTCACCATCATTGATTGCAACAAATATATAAACCTTTCCTTCAATCATAATTTTTTTAATATCACGAATTTGACCTTTAGTGAAGAAACCAGATTTCCTATAATCTATTGATTTAAAATTTCCATCCCCATCCCCTAGTAATGCAATCCCATAACTTCCATCATAAATACCAACTTCCGGTTTCGATCTATATTGATTACCTCCTAAAAGCAGATCCGGATTCCCGTCCTGATTAATATCTAAAACAAGAATGGAATAAATAGGTGTGAATTGAGCTTCAACTGGTAAAATCTTAACGCTCATTGAACCATCTCCATTATTGATGATTACCGAACTCGATAAAATCATAACGTCCCTTTTTACCGATTCCTGAATTTGTTCAGGACTGAAAATATCTTGAATCGTCTGATCTTTATAACTGTCGTAATTAGGATATTTTTCTTTAAGGAATGGGAATTGTTTGATCAAATCCTGTCGCAAAATCATCGGATAAGATTTATCACCATTATATCTACATATAATCTGATCTATTTTCCCATTTTTGTCAAAATCATTTACAAATAATGTTATTGGAGTTTCAATAGAGGCTTTGAATCTTGAATTCAATCCATGATTGCCAATAATAAAATCGATATCGCCATCATTGTCTAGATCGGCCTTATTAATAGTTCTCCACCAGCCACTTGTATTTTTTAAACCATAATTTTCTGTTTTGTTCTCAAATTTACCATCCCGGTTTATAAAAACTGATAATGGCATGTATTCCCCAACAACCACCAAATCTTCATCTTTGTCTCCATCTATATCCGCCCATTCCATATCCGTTATAAGCCCGATATTCATCAATCCAGGGGCAACATCAGCGGTTATATCAGTAAAATTGCCTCCTCCGTCATTTTGTAATATGTAACCATTTACTGGAATTCCATACGCCATGGATTTTAAACGAATCCCGACAGCCAGATCCTGATCACCATCACTATCGAAATCTGTGTTGCTTACACATGCAGTACTTTCGAAACCGGAATCTTGCATAATCTTCTTAAATTTTGTAAAATTTCCCCACCCGTCATTAAAATAGATCCTGTTTTCTAAGGACGGGGAGCCCGGAAGAAATTCATTACCGCCACTGGAAATAAATAGGTCAAGATCCCCATCATTATCGGCATCGAATAGCAAGCAATCCGTGTCTTCAGATATACTATCCAAATCAAATATGCTACTGTGAATATTTCTGAATTGTTCGTCTTTCTCTTGCAGGAACATTTCAGCAGGCTTCCCCTTTGACCCTCCGATAATCACATCATCGTTTCCATCATTATTTATATCGCCTACAGCCATCCTGGGGCCTTCGTTCGATACCATATGAAATAAAAGTGGATGGAAGTCAAAATCGATAAAATCATTTTCAATGTGTTTGTATTTTAGGATACCCTGGTTGGTCACCTCTTCAAAATATGGAATTTCCCGTTTAACAAAAAAAGGAAGATTACCATTTGATGCTTCCTGAATACTTACCAGGATCTGCTGATTTACGTCAAGATTATACAATTTAGAATACCGGTCATCAGGCCATTCGATCCATACGGAATCGATTTGCTGAAAATCACCAAGTCCAAAAACCAGGCGGTGCTCAGATGTGGATTCAAATCCCCGCATGGGAATTGCCTCTTGATAAAACATGTTTTCATCACAAAATACAGTAACCCTGCTTCCGATCGCATTTAAATTTTGTTTATCCCCTTTTAGTTTAAAGGTAATATATGATTTATTCATTACCTCGGACGATAGATTCTGATAAATAAAGGGTGCCATATTCAAATTATTAATTACAAGATCCAGGTCTCCATCATTGTCCAGATCACCATATGCTGCGCCATTTGAAAAAGAAGGCAAGCTGAATCCCCAGTTTTTTGCCTGATTGGTAAATGTCAGGTTTTTATTATTTCTGAAAGCGTAATTCGGAACACGAACAGATGGCATTGCTTCGATCATAGCGAGAATTGCCTCTCGCCGATTTCGTGTCATGTTTCTGAATACGTTAGGATCTGAATATAAATTAAGATAATCCTGATCCAGTAAATCTTTAAAAATACCATTGGCCACAAAAATATCTTTCCAGCCATCATTATCCATATCAAATATCAATGCCCCCCAACTCCAATCAGTAGTGCTGACGCCAGCAAGTCTTCCAATCTCACTAAATGTATTGTTCCGGTTATTAAGTTGAAGCACATTCCGTGCAAACTGATGGTAATAACCTTGATTAACTTTTCCCTGGTATTCAGTCCAGCTTTCAAATAACGCCTTGGTTTTTAATCTTTCTTCCGGTTCCGGAGTCATCTCTGTGGTTATAATATCCAGAAATCCATCATTGTTAATATCCGCAATATCCGATCCCATAGAACCCATGCTTATTTCACGACAATAATCTTCCATTAATTCGGAAAATGCTCCTCCCTGTTTATTGATATACAGGTAATCTTTCTCGAAAAAATCGTTGGAAACATAGATATCAAGCCACCCATCCCTGTTTATATCCCCAATACTAACTCCAAGTCCAAATCCAATCGAACTGCCGTATATACCCAGTTCTTCACTTACATCTGTAAAGTGACCGTTTTCATTACGAAAAAATTTATTTCCACCATCAGGATCACGAATATTTCGTTGCTCCCCACTTTTACCAAAACCGCTTGCTGATCTGAGTGCATTATTGAGCAGGTACATATCCAGGTCACCATCTTTGTCATAATCAAAAAATGCAGCATGGGTTGAAAGTCCCACGCTACTTAAACCATATTCATCCGCCATTTCAGTAAAAGTGAGATCCCCGTTATTGATAAACAATTCATTATACCTTGTGAATAATTCACTATATCTATCCCGAGAGGAAATGATGCCAGATTGGCAGACATAAATATCAAGCCAACCGTCACCATTTATATCCACCATACTTACTCCCGCTGACCATTCATTGTTACAAGCTACACCGGCCTTTTCAGTAATATCTTTAAATTTAAAATTTCCTTTATTCAGGTAAAGCCGGTTATCTACGAGGTTTCCACAAAAATAAATATCAAGTAATCCATCATTATTGATATCACCAAGGCCTACTCCTGCACCGTTAAAAAGATTATGATAAGAATAGGGATTGTATTTCCCGGTATAATCAAGTTCGTTAATAAAATCAATATTTGATTCTGTATTATCGATCAACTTGAATAAACCCGATTGGTTGTACGTTTCATAATCGCTTTGATTATCACATGAATCAAAACTGACTACTGAAATGGTTAGTAATATGAATATCGAGTATTTTTTCAATATCATTAGCGCATACGATTACATTATATTAAAGCGATGACATCCCTTCAAGGGATGTCATCGCTACTATATTTACTCGATCACTAAATCCTTAATGCCACTGTATACTTCCCTTTGAAAGGCATGGGAACTGATAAATTGTTCCATCGCCCCAAACCAATCCAAAACTTTTTCTCTTTCCAATTGCGTTTTTTTATTGCTTACGATTGAAAGATAGGAACTCCATTGATAGTTGGCTAAATCTTTAACAATACCATGATGAACCGCATTATAATGTATGTAGTAAATTAATGTGGTTAATTGCTCGTTAGAATTAACTCTTTTCCTTTTAAAAGGCCTCATAAATAAACTTCCTCTTCTCCCCTGTTGTTTATTAATACTTTGAGAATACGAGATACCAAATCTTCTGAATCTTTCACTAACTGTTTTTTCAGGATTTTCAAGTTCATCTGGAATTCTTATTAAAAAGTGAAAGTGATTGGGAATTAAGGTATAAACATAAGTTTCTACATGTTCAGAAATAATATCACTGTATTTTTTAAGAAAATACAAATAATTTTCCTCTTGATAAAATAAAAGCTCGTTTCCAATAGCGCGATTATATACATGATAATAATAACCAGCTTCAAAAGGGGCTGTATATTCTTGTGACATAAGATGTTAATAAAATATCCAGTGTACAAATTATAAAAAAAAATTTAAGGTACAAGTGATGACATCCCTTGAAGGGATGTCATCACTATAGCATGTTAAATATACCCTCCTCCAGATAATAGGCGCGATAAACTGGCTCCGGCGTAATCAATTGCCATAAAATATTTCCTTCCCTGTTAGTAATCAATATAACATTATTACGGGTACTGGAAATAAGAATTTTATCAGTTTCTATTAAATAGGCACTACCTTCCTTGATCGAATAAAGTTCTGGAGGCAAAAACACATTATATTGTCCGCTTTTTACAATGCTGTCCGATTCTATCTTAAAGGAAATCGCTCTGGATTTGGTTCCAGGCAATCCGTTATCAAAAAACATTAACTCTTCAAATTGATTGATAAACACCGAATGCTGGCTGTAAAACAGATCTTCCTCCTTAAGTTTTAAATCCCCATTAAGCCCTAACTTCCATAATATATCCCCCGATTCTGAGTCTATTTTCCAAATCTGATGGAAATTTCTGAAAGAAATTAAATAATTTCCGTCAAGGTCAATGCCCAGCGCATTTCCATGTGACCAGTCTTTTTTCATCTGCTCAATATTTTTATCCTCAAGTGGATTTTCATGCTGATACATATCCCATTCCCACACCTTATTTCCTGTTGAATCCAATACAAGGATTCCATCACCAAAAATAGTATCTTCCTTAATACCACCGAATTCAGTCAAATCAAATAATTTCATGTTCCGGGTCAAGGATAGAATATTTCCTTTCTTATCCTTTATGATCTCATGATGCAAATGTTTGGAAAATCCTTTATCTCCCAATCTTAATTCAAACAGGATATTCCCTTCCAGATCAAATTCCTGAATATGATCTTCCGTATTCAAGGATAATACGGTGTTATTTTCTGTCCAGGAATAAAATCGTGTCACAGCGGAATCGAGTAACTGATACCATACGATCTGACCCTTGTTATTTAAAATGATCTGTTGGGAAGGATACTCAACTTTCCGTATCAGGATAAATCCATCAAATACGTCACCACTATCGACAGATAGTATAAATCGAGGTTTAGGTATGGGGTAACTGCTTGTTCTGAAAAAGGAGGTATCAGAAATCCGGGATTTATTGGAAAAATTTGCCTTGATCACAAAATTATATCTTGTATCAGGGTCTAGATTAAAAAGTACGATATGATGCCGTCTGGATGATTTTGATTTTTTAGTAAAAACCTGATATGGTTGAGTTGATTTCCAATATTCTATGGTCGAAACAGATTCTTTAAATGTTTCAAAGTTTATAATCGTGCGTAATGCATTATTTGTATCAATTTTAAAATTCCTGATAAAATGCTCAGATCCACAGGACAGTAAAAACAAAAAAATGGCTGCAAATATAAAAATACCTGTTACATATCTATGGTAAAGCTGATAAATCATAATATGAAGATTAATCCATTTGGTTAAAATTATACATTTTAATCATTAATTTTTATGAAAAAAAAAGGCAAGGAATTTTTCCTTGCCTTTAACTAAGGTAAATATATTCTATTAATAACCCGGATTCTGCTTTAGCAGATCAGAACCTAAAACATCAATCTGGGTTTGTGGTATTGGATAGACTTCATTTTTACCCGCCACAAACGTCACACCTGCGAGATAAGCTCTGAGGCTTTGTTCTTTGGCTACATAAGTATTGAGCACATCGGCGGCAACACCCCAGCGTACCAGATCAAAGAACCTGTTTCCTTCCATTCCGAATTCAAGCCGTATCTCAAACCTGACAGCCTTTTCGGCAAAGGCCGCATCCGGGAATGATGCATATGGTTCTATCTGATAGTTGGCAGCATTATCTGCATGGGATCCATCGTCTCTTACACCACCTTCCTGTACCCAGCAGCCATCCCGGGCTCTTACCCTCAACTGGTTCACCAGGTCAAGTGCTGTGGCCAGGTCACCTTCATCAGCGGCCACCTCAGCTCTCCACAACATTACATGGCCCAGACGGATGAACCTGACATTGTTGGCGGTCGCTCCACTGGTCCACCCGGAGGTTGCAGTCCCTGAACCTTCTTCAGCCTGATAGTAAACTTCCTTGATCGGTGCATAAGGTCCACCGTATTCCTGGTCACGGATCCAGTTTTTCCCTGGATGATCGCCCCAGTCAAGATAAGGTATACCCCTTCGGCCTACGGTCCAGTCAAGACGTGGATCCAGTGGACCTGTATGTTCTGTGAAAGGATCCGAAGAATCCACTCCCTGGTCACTGACCACATCCGTATCATTGAATGTATCCAGCAAGGGAAGTCCGCTTCCATCGGTCTGAAATGCATTCACCAGGTTCTGTGATGGTTGATGGAATCCACAGCAGGTCCCAGGACCACCTGTATATGGGAAGTTGAGTACATCCCCATAGTTTCCATTCTGGTACCCTGGTTCATTCACAGAGGCCTGGTATTCCCAGATACTTTCCTTGTTGTTATTGCCGGCAATCGTGTAATTGTCATGGAAACATTCCATCAGTTCATAAGGACCGTTGTTAATGATATCATCCAGCAATGGTTTAGCAGTGTTCAAATCCCCCTGCTGCATATGAACCTTGGCAAGATAAGCCCTGGCAGCCCACTTATCAGAACGGCCAGGCTGAGATCGTACGGTCGGTAAATCATTGAGAGCAGCCTGAAAATCGGCTTCAATAAATGGCCAGACATCGATGATATCACCACCCTCCGTAGTATTGCCTACCGAGAAGTAATCGGTAACAGTTTCATCCACATAGGGTGGATTACCGAAGATGATCTTGGCATTGAACATATAGTGTCCCCGCAGGAACCTTGCTTCCGCCACATATTGTGTGAATTGCGCATCAGTAATTGTACCGGCATCCAGCGCTGTCTTGGCTACCCTAATCACATCATTGCACCTTGATACTCCATCATACAAAGAAATCCATCTCTGGTTAAAATAATCGGTAAGAGGAGTATGAATATACTTTTCAAGCTGAGTAGCAGATGGTTGGTCCAGATTATCCGTCCCTTTATATGCATCGTCTGATGTAATACTTCCATAAATCCAGTTGGAAGGTGCGGATGCCCACGTGCCGTTGTTTGAACTTCCAAGGCCATCAATCTGCCCATAAGCGGCGATCAGAAGGGCATCAACTCCTTTCTCGGTAGCCAATTGCGCCTCACCGACCACACCCAGAGGTTCTTTGGTTAAAAATTCGTCGCTGCAAGAGGAAACAATTCCTACCAGTACGGCAACTAATATAAAACTAAGCTTTTTCATAATGTTTTTTTTTTCATTGTTTAAAATCCCAGATTTAAACCTAACATAAACGTCTGGGCAGTCGGATAATATCCTTCATCAAATCCAAGGTTGGCATCTGAACCACCTCCGTTGATAT